>WNFR01000019.1_pt1 | contig 283253 bp, 293 predicted proteins | sample 5400221 | NCBI WGS metagenome assembly WNFR01 (sample SAMN13153357, study PRJNA577476) | soil metagenome | isolation source: 40 cm soil under Madrone tree | place: USA:California | collected 2016-06-14
CTTCAACAAGAACCTGATCAACGTGTTGCAGACGGGTTCGTCCAACCTGACGCTGGCCGACACCAACGAGGAAGCGGCCAACAGCCAGGCGCTGTCGACCCGCCAGTCGATCGCGACCTCGGCGCTGTCGCTCGCCAACACCTCGCAGCAGAGCGTTCTGCAGCTCCTGCGCTGATACAGGCGAAACGTTCGACAAACCAGAACGGCGGGGCTTTGGCCCCGCCGTTTTTTTTGTTTTGGTATTTGATGAAGCGGCGAGAGGGATGGCATCTCGGCACCCATAGTCGTTTATCGCCACCAATGGATCCGGCCTTTCTGGTCGATCATTCTTTTGAGGCACGTAAGAGCGCGCGCCTCAGAGGCTGACTGGAAAAGTAAGCTCATAAAATAAGTGTTCTTGGCCGTCATTCCGGGGCATCGCGCAGCGATGAACCCGGAATCCATAACCACCATCGTAAGTATGGATTCCGGGGCTGGTGCTAACGCACCATCCCGGAATGACGCTTAACATTACTACCTTCTTTTTCAGCCAGACTCTCAGGATGTAGAGCCTCCGTTCCGATTTAATCGGAACGGACAAGGCTCTAAGTGAACAAAAGAAAAGCGGCGAGGCAAAGCCCCGCCGCCAACTGCCTTTTGTTTCGACGATGAAATCAGCGCAGGAGTTGGAGAACGCTTTGCTGCGAGGTGTTGGCGAGCGCGAGCGCGGATACCGCGATCGACTGGCGGGTCGACAGCGCCTGGCTGTTGGCCGCTTCCTCGTTGGAGTCGGCCAGCGTCAGGTTGGACGAACCGGTCTGCAACACGTTGATCAGTTTCTTCGAGAAATCCTGGCGGACCTGCACGATCGACAGGTTGGCGCCGAAGGCCGAGGCCTGCGCCCGCAGCGTGGCGCTGGCGTTGTTGAGCTGCGTTAGGACCGTGGTGGTGTGGGCGTTGTCAATGAAGTCCGTGCCCGGCACTAGGTTACCGAGGCCGAGGCCACCCGCATCGAAGGTGACGCCGTTGATCGTCAGTGTCGATTTGCCGGTTTCGTCGAAGATCAGCTTCAGGGAATTTCCATCCAGCAGGTCGATGCCGTTGAAGGACGCATCCTGCGCCGTGGTCGTGATCTGCGTGAGGATCTGGTTGTATTGACTGACGAGGTTCTGACGCGTGGCCTGCGAGCTGGCGTCCTTGATCGGGGTCGCAACCGTGGTTGCGCCTTTTGTTGATTGGAATGCACCGTCGACGTCGTTACCGACGCCGCCGGCCTGAGCCGTACCGCCGACCGTCGGCAACGAGAACGACGCGAAGTCGTTGGTTGTCGAAATCGACAAATGTCCGTTGGCGTCGATCGACGCCGTCAGATTGTCGCCGACCAGTTGGGCATTGAGGTCATTCAAGTTCTTGACCGTGCCGCCGGTGCCGTCGCCGAACGTCACCGTGGTCGCCAGGCCGCCGCCGAACGAAGCGAACGTCAGGGTATCGCCGGTGCGGGTGGTCGTCTTGTTGTCGAAATTCGCCAGGCCGAGCTTCGCCGCCGCGCCGCCAGTATCGGAGAGCGTAAAGTCGGAGTTGACGCCGGTGCCGAGGATGAACGAGCTGGTTGCGGTGCCCGAGGTCGCGAGCGTGGACGGAACTGAGCCGGTGCCACTATTGCCCGATAGCGTGTCGATTGCGGACAGCAAGTCGCTGACCTTTGCCTTGTTGACGCCGACCGCGTTGGCATACAGCGTGATGTTGCCGGCGGCGTCCGTGGAACTGGGCTGGGTCGCCGTGTTGTTAGAAAGGTTGAAGGTAATGGTCTTGCCGTTGATGACGAGGCTGTCGCCATCGGCGAGCACGTTGCCGAAGGCAGTGCCGGGGCCGGTTCCGATCGACGTCAGAAGATCGCCGGGGGCCAGGCCCCCCGGGCCGGGGCCCTTGTTGACGGCAATACCTGGGATTGCCGCGTTCGTCACCGTGCCGAGACCGCGAAGGTCATTTGAGGTGACCGGGAAACCGCCGCTGGTGATCGCACCGGAGGTGATATTGGCCTTGGTGGAATAACCAACGGTGGTCTGCAGCGCCTGGTTGGCGATCGACTTCGCGGTATCGACCAGCTTCTGCAGCGAGGTGATGCCGGTGTCGGCGGCTTGCAGAACCTGCACGCCGTTGCCGATGCTGTCGAGCAAATTGCTGATGTCGCTGGCGCGGGCATCGAGGCCGGCGGCGGTGAAGAAGTTGGTCGGATTGTCGAGCGCGCTGTTGACCTTCTTGCCGGTGGAGAGGCGGCCCTGCGTGGTCGAGAGCAGGGCAGCGGTATCCTGCAGGGAAAGCAAATTCTGGCGGACTGCCGCGGTAAGGACGATGTCGGCCATTTTGAATGCCTCCTTAAATGTGCGTTGCCCAGGTTCTGGTCCGGGCGCAACGCGCTTCCTGATTCCGGCCAACGGGAGGATATGAATAATAGGTTTTAAAATATGGTTAACGGCTGCTTACCAAACGTGGTTAGCGGAGGGTTAACCTGGCGGGACGGCTTCCTGTTACCCAGCCGGGCGGCATTCCCTGGCGAATCACTCTTTAATAAGGGGACTTCGGCACCGACGATTGCCGGACGTTTTGCTTCGAAAGCATCCTTTGAACCAGAGCTGCGCGTCACCGAGGTCAGGCCTCAGGTGCGAACATCGCAGGCATTTCAAAGGCGATTTTGAATTTAGGAGGCAAATGAGGTCGCGAGTAAGTTAATGTTAAGTGACTGCCTTTACGGTTCGTAAAAGGAAATCCGCAAGCCTGCCGGATGGGAAGAGGGGTTGTTGAGGTGACGAATGTCTAGTGCTGCCGCTCAAGCCTACGCGCGCGTCGCGACAACCACCGCATCTCCCCGTGACACCGAAGCCCAGGCTCTGTTGATGGCGGCAAACAAGCTGCAAGCTATCATGATCGACGCCGACGCGACGCATACGCAGGCGTCGGAGGCGTTGATGTTCAACCGTAAACTCTGGACGATCTTTCTCAGCGAAGCTCAGCGTGACGAGAATCCGCAACCGTTGGATGTGCGGCAGAAGATCGCAAATATCGCCGTTTTCGTGCTGTCGCAGACCGCGGCGTTGCAGATCAGTCCGCAGCGCGAGCATTTCAAGCCCCTGATCGAGATCAACCGCAACATTGCCGCCGGATTGGGCGGGCGCCCCTGAGCGGCCGGGAGTTGCGCCATGGCGAACATCTTGAGCATTCTCGCCAACAGCTACCAGACGGCGCCAACGCCGTCGTCGTCGTCTGGGAAGTATGTCCCGGTCGATCCGACCCTTTATACCGGCACCTGGAACGGAACGTATTCGACCGGCGAGAAATTTTCGTTCTCGATCTCGGACGTGCAGGGATTTCGCGCCAAGGTGAAATTCCAGATCGGCGCCGGCCCGATTCAATTTCAGGACGTGCTGATCAAGAACGGCTCCTTCCGGATCGCCGATACCAAGTTTCTGCTGGTGAAACCCGGCCAGGCGCAGATTGGGACGGTCGTTGCCGATCCCAGGACTGGCGGCTCAGTGCTCAACAAGGGCACTGCCGCTCTCGTCTGATCGCGGCCCGCGTGTTCGGTAGTTAATATCTCGTTAACCAAGCCGATCTACCGTTTTGAAATGCGCGCGATATTCGAGGCATTTGCAGCGATGCGGTACCGCCGCGCCCAACATGGCCGGGAGCACGCGGCGTGACAACGGCGTTGCGCGAAGGGTCCCTGCTGTCGGAATCGAGCGAAACGCTCGACCCGCAAAACTGGGATGACATTCGCGCACAAGGTCATCGCATGCTCGATGACATGCTCGACTACGTGGCCAACATTCGCGATCGCCCGGTCTGGAGACCGATACCGGACGAAGTTCGCGCGCGGTTTCGCACCACACTTCCGCTTGAACCTTCCGATCTTACCGAGGTCTATCGGGAATTCACCGATTTCATCGTCCCCTATGCGACCGGCAATGTTCACCCGGGTTTCATGGGGTGGGTGCACGGCGGTGGTACCGCGGTCGGCATGCTGGCGGAGATGCTCGCGGCCGGACTCAACGCCAATCTCGGCGGGCGCGATCACATTCCGATCGAGGTCGAACGTCAGATCGTCGAATGGACGCGCTCGATGTTCGGCTTTCCGAGCGAGGCGAGCGGAATTTTCGTCACCGGTACGTCGATGGCGAATCTCATGGCCGTGCTGGTAGCGCGAACGACGGTACTGGGACAGTCCGTCCGGCAGCGCGGTCTTGGTGACGAAGGCGCGCGATTGACGGCTTACACCTCGACGGCGGCGCACGGCTGCATCGCAAAGGCAATGGACATCGCCGGCTTCGGCAGCGATGCTTTGCGGTGCATCGAGGTCGATCGATCCCACCGCATCGACGTGGCGGCATTGCGCGAGCGGATCGCTTCGGATCGCAACGCCGGGCTGAAGCCCTTTCTCGTCATCGGCTCTGCCGGAACAGTGGATATCGGCGCCATCGATGATCTCGGCGGCTTAAGCGCGCTGTGCCGCGAAGAGGGGCTCTGGTTTCACGTCGACGGCGCCTATGGCGCGCTTGGAATCCTCTCGCCGGTGCTCGCGCCGCGGCTGGCCGGGCTTGAGAACGCCGATTCAATTGCGCTCGATTTCCACAAATGGGGACAGGTACCTTATGACGCCGGTTTTCTGATCGTTCGCGACGGCGATTTGCATCGCGAGACTTTTTCGGCGCCGGCGGCGTATCTGCGTCGGGAGACCAGAGGGCTCGCCGCGGGCTCGCCCTGGCCATGCGACCTCGGCCCCGATCTGTCGCGGGGCTTTCGGGCGCTCAAGACGTGGTTCACGTTGAAAACCTATGGGGCCGAAAGGCTGGGCGCGATGATCACGCACACTTGTGCGCTCGCCGGATATATGGAGAATCGCATCATAGCCGAGTCGCGGCTGGAACTGCTGGCGCCGGTCCAGCTCAACATCGTCTGCTTTCGCTATCGCGCGGCTGACGCCAATAAAGTGAATGGCGATATTGTCGTCGACATTCAGGAATCCGGGATCGCGGCTCCATCGACGACGATCCTCGATGGCCAGCTCGCGATACGTGCAGCTATCGTCAATCATCGTACCGACGTCGGCGATATCGACGCGCTGATCTCCGCGGTGCTGGATTTCGGGGCGAGATGGTCGTCCGGAGATGGCTTCGTGCCTGAAGGAACGTCGCTGCGCGGCTGACGGTTTTGGCTCGTGCAGGCAGGTTGAGCGCTGGCGACGCGCGCTGCACATGTTGCCGCGAATGCCATTTTGTGTGTAGTTTCTTGTCTCTAATAGCGATATCTGGGGACAGAGCATTTTAATCGCTCCTCGGGTGGGCGAGGGCAAGGGGGTGCGGCAATGTCGCTCAGGGTTGTACTAAAGCCGTTCGAGCGGATCATCATCGGCCAGAGTGTCATCACCAATTCGGAGACGCGGACGACGTTTCTGGTCGACGGCGAAGCGCCGATCCTGCGCGAGAAAGACATCCTGACCGCGGAGACAGCGAACACGCCGGTGAAGCGGCTCTATTTCTGCATCCAGATGATGTATCTGGAAAACGATATACCGAAATACCAGGACCTTTACATGGGCTTCGTCAAGGATCTGCTGGAGGCAGTGCCGAGCTTCAGAAAGTCCATCGAGACCGCAAGTAAGCTGATAGTAAGTGGCTCCCTTTACGGCTCACTAAAGGAAATACGGAAGCTTATCGGGCGGGAAGAGGAGTTGCTGAGGCGGAATATCTAATGCGGCTGCTCAAGGCTGAATTAACTCACGCCTTGCGGTCGGTCGCGAGAAGCCGGGTGGGCGTGCCTTTCGTCAAATCGAGCGTGTGGAAATAGGCGCGACGGCGCAGCACGGCTTCGTCGGGAAATTGCTGTACCACCTGGTTCGTTCTGTCATTGACGACCTGAAACACGATCGTCGCCGCAGCTTGATCGATGAACGCCTGATGCGATACGAAATCGCTCGGTGTCTGCGAATCGTTACGCGCGGCCCCGCTCGCGTCCGCTGCCGTGACGCTCTGGCTTGGCGGCAATTCGGTCGCGACCGCGTGGCTAACCGCTTCGCGCAGCGGCTGGACAACAAGTGTGGCAGCCGGCGCTCCCACCGGCTTGATGCTGAAATCTGTACTCATGGCAGCCTCCTGGCTTTCCTCGAGTCAAATCCCAACCCCTCCTGAGATGCAACTATGACGTTCACCTCTCAACGCCAGGTTAGAGAATGCGCTGAATGTCGCGTTGAGATCGGCGCGTAAGTTTTATGAAAAATGCTGATATCGCACGACGGCGTGGAAGCTCGTCACAGCGAGCGGCTGACCGCGATCGGCGTCATGTTTCGCGGGCCTGGCGTCGCACGCCGTCCGGCGGCGGTGTAGGTGTTGGGAATATTGCGGCGCTGAACCTCGGCGTTGACGCCGCGCACGACGCTTTCCGACACCGCGTGCGCCGTTGCGAGTACGGTGAGGTTGATCTGCAGCATGCCGCGAAACGTGTCGTGATGACGGTGCAGGGCGGTCAAAAGCTCCGGGGCGACCTGGGTCATATATTTCTGGTTGACCTTCAACTCGGCGATCGCATCGGCATAACGACGGGACAAATCGGTCTTTTTGGTATCGAACGCCAGCGCCTCGCGTAGCTTGCCGGCACGAACCAGTTCAGTTTCGCGCTCGATGACGCCGAGCAGCGCGTTCATGACGTCCATCAGGCTCTCGGCGAGCTTGCGGGCCTCGGCCGCGGTCGAAGCGGTGCGGACGGGTGTGGGCGCCGGCGGCCGTTGAGGATGTTGATGCATGCTTGATTCCCTCGGGGTTTAGCTGGCGCGGGCGGCTTGCTGCAGAATCAGTGTACGAAACACGTCGTTGGAGATACCGACGCCGCCGGCCTTGGCGAAGGATTTCGAATATTGTTCGGTGAGCATCGAGCGCCATGCGCCGGTGCCGACGGTGTCACCGAACGGGCCTTCGCCTTTGATGCCGCTGGTCATCTGCGAGAACATCGAATTGAGAAACACCGCTTCGAAATCCTGCGAAGCCGCTTTCGCCTTGGTCTGCGCCTGCGGCGAAACTTTCGTCAGCGCGTCGGCGAGCTGATAGTCCGGCCTGCCATGGAAGAGCGGGATCGAGGCCTTCGCCGGGATGCTGCCGGGTTGGTTGTTGATCAGGCTCGATTGCATCACATCACCTCGATGTCGGCCTGGATCGCACCGGCGGCCTTGATCGCTTGCAAAATGCTGATCAGGTCGCGCGGTCCAATGCCGAGCCCGTTGAGGCCATCGACGAGTTGCTGCAGCGATATGCCGTCTTTCACCACCGCCAATTTCTTGCCGTCCTCGGAGACCCCGACGTTAGAGCGCGGCGTCGTCACGGTTCGTCCGCGCGATTGCGGGTTGGGTTGGCTGACTTGCGGACTTTCCGAAATCGTCACGGTGAGATTGCCTTGCGCGACCGCGACGGTGGCGACGCGCACGTCGCGGCCCATCACGATGATGCCGGAGCGCTCGTCGATGATGATCTTGGCGGCGAGGTCCGGATCGACCTGCAACTGCTCGATCTCGGTCAGGAAGGCGACGACGTTGCCCTTGAATTCTTCCGGAATTGAAAGCTGCACGGTGGAAGGATCGATCGGCTCGGCGCTCTTGACGCCGAGAAAGTCGTTGACCGCGGCCGCGATGCGCTTGGCGGTGGTGAAATCGGCGTTGCGCAGCGCAAGCCGCACATTGGGCAGGCGATTGAGCGCGAACTCGATCTCGCGTTCGATGATGGCGCCGTTGGCGATGCGGCCGACGGTCGGCACGCCGCGGGTGATCTTGGCGGCGTCGCCTTCGGCCTGGAAACCGCCGATCGCGACCGAGCCTTGCGCCACCGCGTAAACATTGCCGTCGGCACCGAGCAGCGGGGTGACGAGCAGGGTGCCGCCTTGGAGGTTCTTGGAATCGCCGAGCGCCGACACCGTGACGTCGATCCTTGTGCCCTGGGTGCCGAACGGGGGCAAATTGCCCGTGACCATGACGGCGGCGACGTTGCCGGTGCGGATGGTGGCGCCGCGAATGTTGACGCCCATGCGTTCGAGCATCGCTTGCAGCGATTGCTTGGTGAAGGGGATGTTGTTCAACGTGTCGCCGGTGCCGTTGAGGCCGACGACGAGGCCGTAGCCGATCAACTGGTTCTGCCGCACGCCCTCGATATTGGCGAGATCCTTGATCCGCGACGTCGCGCTGGCCGAACCGACCGACAGCAGAAGCGCGGACAATGCGGCGCAAACCGTCGCAAACATCCGTGCCGAATAGACGCTTGGCATTCCTCTGCTCCCCGCTGAGGTTTGGTAGGCTTGGATTCGCGTGCCACTCCCATGACGGCGATCCGCCATTAACTATGCGAGCGTCGTGCCACACTCTTTTTGGAAGTCAAGATATTGATTTTGCATATTAATTTATGACGTGCGGCCCGCGCCGCGAAGCCCGCGCCGCGGCGAAACTGCCGCCTGCCGGCAGATTTTGCCGGGTCGTTTACGCTTCATTAACCCAAACACGGCGAAGTTCGCATCACCCATCGCGAGAACCAACGATGCGCATCTACGGACCGAACGGCACCACTCTCGGCACCCCCGCAGCTTCCGCCAGGCGGACCAGCTCGAGCGGCTTTTCGCTGCCGGACGCAACATCGACCTCCGAAGCGCGCGCCACGAGCGCGCCGAAGGCTGCCGCCAACATCGACGCGCTGCTGGCCTTGCAGGGTATCGAGGAAGATCCGACCGAACGCCGCCGGCGCTCGGTACAACGGGGCAAAGGCGCGCTCGACGTGCTGGACGATCTCAAGATCGGCCTGTTGTCGGGCAATTTCGATGCCTCCACGGTGACCCGGCTGCGGGACGCCGCCGCCAACCTCAAATCCAGTTCCGGCGACCCCGGCCTCGACGCGGTTTTGTCCGAAATCGAGTTGCGGGTCGAAGTCGAGCTGGCCAAAGCGGGGCAATTCTAGGGCATGATCCCGAAAAGTGGGCACCGGTTTTCGGAAAAGATCATGCTCCACCAATAAGCTAGGGCGGCAACCCAAGGCTGAGGCCGATTCCGGCCTGGCATTTTCGATACCAGCCGCTCACGAAAGCGTTTCGCGCGCAGGTTCCTGCGCCGAAACAGTGCAACGCACAAGCCGCCGCCCGCGGCTATATTGTCTGTCACATGACCTCGCTATATAAGGCGCCCGCGGACGGACCGTTTCCGCCCGGCTAGTGCCGCCGATTTGAAGTTCCTACAGTAGTTGCCGCGAGTCCAAGTTAGGAACTTCAAATCGAAGAGCGGCACTAGAAACATTTGAATTTAATTAGTGCCCCTTTGTTGCCGAAGTTCGTGTAAGAGGATGCCGCAAAAGATCACGAACTTCGGCAACGGGGCACTAAAAAGCAAAGATGGGCTGGCCTTGGAAAAGTTGAAGAATTATCGACCCTCCGAAAAAGAGCCTTTCATGAACGACCGCCAGCGCGAATATTTTCGCGCCAAGTTGCTGGCGTGGAAGGAAGAGATCCTGCGGGAATCGAAGATCACGCTGCAGACGCTTCAGGAAGAGAACGTCAACCATCCCGATCTCGCCGACCGCGCGTCGTCCGAAACCGATCGTGCGATCGAGCTGCGTGCCCGCGACCGGCAGCGCAAGCTGATCTCCAAGATCGACGCGGCGCTGCAACGCATCGACGACAACACCTACGGCTATTGCGAGGAGACCGGCGAGCCGATCTCGCTGAAACGGCTGGAAGCGCGCCCGATCGCGACGCTGTCGGTGGAAGCGCAAGAGCGCCACGAGAAACGCGAGAAGGTCTACCGGGACGAGTAGGGTATTGGCCGCCGCGTGCGGTCTTTTTTTGTCATTCCGCCGCGTCTCGAATTTGCGCTTTTGGAAATCCGCCGCCGATGAACAACACGCTCGCGGCTGCCGCCACCATCGCCGCCGCCCGCCGCGCCCGCACGCCGCTCGGACCGCTTGCCGATGACGCCGCGCCGCAAAGCGAACCTCACGGCTACGTCGTCCAAGACGCCGTCCACGAACTGCTGGCGGCCGATTTCGGCCGGCTCGTCGGTTACAAGATCGGCTGCACCAGCGCGGTGATGCAGCAATATCTCGGCATTCCGCACCCGTGCAGCGGCGGCGTGTTCGCCAAGGGCGTGCATCAAAGCGGCGCCACGTTGAACGTCAAAGATTTCGTCCGCGTCGGCGTCGAATGCGAAATCGCCGTCCGGCTGGTTCGCGACCTTTCGCCTTCCGAAGCCCCGTTCACTACGGAATATGTCGCTCGGGCGATTGAGGCTTATTTGCCCGCGATCGAGATCGTCGACGACCGTTACGTCGATTGGCAAAGCCTCGGCGCGCCGACCTTGGTGGCGGACGATTTCTTCGCCGCCGCCTGCGTGCTCGGCACGCCGGTGGCGCGCACCGCCGCACCCGATCTGCTCGACGTCGTCGGCCGCGCCATCGTCAACGGCTCCGAGATCGGGCAGGGCACCGGCGCCGATGTGCTCGGCCATCCCCACCACGCACTCGCCTGGCTCGCCAACCACCTCGCCGCCGAGAACACGGGCCTGCGCGCCGGCGACATCGTTCTCACCGGCAGCCTGGTGAAAACCGCCTGGCTCAGCGCGGGCGATAAAGTGACGATGGAGCTGCAAGGGCTGGGGTCGGCGCAAGTGGCGTTCGCGTGAGCGCCGGCGGCTCTTCAGCGCGGCTCCACTAAGACCCGGTGGCTGGCGATGACAGCCAGAAGCGTGGCGCGTTCGTGCCCATCATCTTCGACCGCGCAAGCCGAAAAGCCGCCGAAATGGTGATCGAGCGGCTCTTCAAACCCGAAGACTGCAAACAAGAAGACCGCCCGAAGGCGGTCTAGTCGTCAGTAGCGAACCGAAATGACGTTCGCCGTTGCGATCGACGGGGCACACACGATCGGGCCGTATCGGTAGACATGGCGCCGGAAGAACGGCTCCCAATCTGCAGCAGGATAAATGTGATAGACGGGAGAATAAAACCAATTTGCCCAGAGATAAGTGTTGGGCGCGATGGGCGTGGCGCAGCCGGCGTCGCTCACCGCGTAATCGCCGGCAAGTTGCCGGTAGTGCCGCGCTTCCGCCGAACTCATGCTCGCCGCGGCGGCCGTCGCGAGCACGACCGAGATGGTCAGAATCGAGTTCAAGTTTTGCATTGGGAATTCCTCAAATTCGATTTTTGAACAGATGTTTAGTGGCAAGAACGCGTAAATCGAACGAAGCCGCGCGGAAATAGTTCCGCAGATCGTGCCATCCACTCCGAATTTCCTCTGTGAATGCTTTAACGTTTCCCGAGAAACGCTTTCGACGCTCTCAAATATTTAGAAAATCAGCGAGTCCGTAGGACGCAATCCATCACCCGCTCGTCCTAATCTGCAATTCCAGCAACGCCATGCGTTGCAGCACCAACGGCTCGGTCTCCCCCGCTTGCGCCGCGCGGAGGATGGACTCGGCCAATCGATGGACCAGATGCGAACTCACGGGTTCAGGGAGCGTCGCGACGCAGGCGTCGAGCGCTGCCGTCATGGCTTCGATGGTTTCCGGTGCGAAGGCGGCGTTCGAGAAATCTTTCATCGGTCTTCCGGCCTTGCTGCGCGCCCGTTGGGCCTCGGCGTGAACCAGCTTGCGAGTTTGCCGCGCAGGCAAGGCTGACCGCGTAGGCCCCTGTGACCATCGCGGTGCCAGAAATCCAGTGACCTTCGCCTAGGTTCGCGATGAGATATGGGAGCGTGATCGCGCGATTGAGAGGCAATTTGTTTGAGCTGTCCCAGGGCGACGACTCTTATTTCAGGAACCGAGGCGGCGGTGGTCCCAAATCGCGCACCCAGATCGTCCCCTTATCGAATTGAATGGTCATGCCGTCGGGCGAATAGACGGCGCCCTCATGCCATTCGTCGGCCCAGATCCGGGTCGCGGGCGCATACCAATCGGGCCAAGCGCGGGACGGCTCGCCGGCTTCGTTGAGAAGATTGAGGTTGGGGCCGTTCTGGGTGACGAAAGCGGGCGCGCCGACCAGACCCGACCGGCATGCTTCCACGCACCTATACGCGCCGGTCAGGTTGATCGATTGTGCGGATGCGCCGCTTGCGGCCAGCACGGTCACGATGGCAATGGCGGATGATATCTTTCGCATGAGAAATACTCCGGTTAGGGATTAGATCATGATGCGATTAAGTGGAATCGCATCATGATCTCATCTCTTTGTTTAAGCATGATCTTCTCGGAAAACCGGTTCCCACTTTTCCGGATCGTGCTCTAAGCTATTCTTCGCCTCTGCAAAGGCAGTCGCCGAATGGGGCACGACGGCGACTTCCGTTGAGATGAGGCCTTCAAGAGAACTTCCGAACCGAACATAAGTTTCCGGTCGAGAGCGCAAGCGCCGTGTCCCCAAAACGACCACGGCCTCCGCCAGGGGAGCTGACGGAGGCCGCGTAGTACACCGCAACGCGCCTAGGTTCGCGATGAGGTGTGGGAGCTCGTGAAACGAAGACTTAGAACGGCAACAGGATGTCCATCACCTGTTGGCCGTAAGGCGGCTGCTGCACGTCGGTGATCTGGCCGCGGCCGCCATAGGCGATGCGGGCCTGCGCGATCTTGCTTGAATCGATGGTGTTGTCGCTCTGGATGTCCTCCGGACGCACGATGCCGGCGACGATCAATTCGCGGATTTCGAAATTGACGCGGATTTCCTGCTTGCCTTCGACCACGAGATTGCCGTTCGGCAATACTTGCGTGACCACGGCGGCGACGTTGGTCTGTAAAGCCTCCTGGCGCACCACCGAACCTTTGCCGTCGGTCGAGGTGTTCCCGTCCGCGGTCAGGAACCGGCCCGGTAGCACCTTTTGCGCGGTCACGCCGAGCGTCTTGCTGCCGATGAAATCGGTGACCCCGGAATCTTCCTTGCTGACGCGGCTGCGCTGAGTCTCGTTGGCGATGTTGGCCTTGTCGGTGATATTGACGGTCACGGTGAGCAGATCGCCGATCCGCGCGGCGCGCTGGTCCTTGAAGAAGGCCCTGGAGCCGTTCCGCCACAGCGAGTTGGCGTTATAGGACGCGGTCTCCGGTTTCGGCATCGGCATCTGCACCGGCTTGTAGCCGGGCTGCGTCGTCGGATTATCGACCGCCGTCAACTTCGGTTGTTCGCCGATCTGCGACAGCCGGTCGATCGCCGAGCATCCGCTTGCGATGCAGACGAAGGCCAACAAGATACCGGCGAGAATGATGGGATGATTACTGGACTTTAACATGGAACATTACTCGGCTTTTGGAGCGACGGAGGAAGCGTTGCTGGCGGTGTCCGCAATCGATGCGGTGGTGTCGTTCGAAAGCAGCGTGGCGGAGGCCTCTGCGACGACGGGAAGCTTCGGCGTCGCGACCGCGACCTGGCCGCGGCCGACCACGACGCCGGAGACGGTGCGTTTGGATTGCAGATTGACGACGTTGACCACGTCGCCTTCGGCGCCGCTTTCCATCGCTTTGCCGCGAATGGTGAGATAGAGCCCGGCGGTCTCAAAGGTGAGGGTGACGTTCTGGTCGCGCAGCACCAGATCCGGCTTGCCGATGTCGGCGAGCTTGAGCGGCTGGCCGGCACGCAATTGCTTGCGGGCTTGCATCCCGACTGCGCGGTCGCGGGTGGCGAGGTCGCTGCCGGCTTCGGCCTTCGGGCGCCGCTCGATGACGACGTCGGCAGGTTTCAGGACCTCGCCGCGTTCGAAGTTGCGCGTCGGCACCGCGGTTTCGGTGGTCTCGACGACGCTTCCGGTGAAGCGCAATCGTGTGGGCGTCGTAAGGTTTTCGTTGGCGATTTCGAACGCGATGTCAAAGCGGTTGCCGCGCTGATCGAAGCGGAGCGAGGTCATTTGCAACGCGCCGGTGTTGGAGGCGTCGAGCCGGACATCTTCCATCTCGCGGTCGAAGGTCATGGTGAGATCGGTGGCGTTGCCAAGGCCGTTCTTGTGTTCGAGCGCGCGGGCGACCTCCAATTCGAGGTCGCCGGACTTGAACGTGCGCGCCAGCCGGGTGACGGAAATCTCGCTGAGGTCTCGCGTGTCGACGCCGATCACCTGATGCGACCGCAAGGTCGCGATCACCTGCGCGGTCGACAGCGTGCCCGTGGTGCCGAGATCGGGCGCGCGGTAGATCGCGATTTTAGCGGCGGGGCCGGCATTGTCGATCACGTCGCCGATCCGCACCACATTGCCGGTCACCGCGACGTGGGCGCGAAGCACGGGCGCGGCGATCGCGTCGTCGCGGATTTGGTCGCGCGTTTGCGCGAACGCGCTTGTGGCGGTGGCCGCGAGCAGGGCGGTCGCGAAGAGAGCAGGGCGAAGCATCATCATCAGCTCCCGTCAGCGGAACAGCGCGGAGGTGGATTGCAGCATCTGGTCGGCTGCGCTGATGACCTTGGCGTTCATCTCGTAGGCGCGCTGGGCCGCGATCAGATCGGAAATTTCGGAGACGACCTCGACGTTGGCCTGTTCGAGGTTGGCTTGCTGCAGGTCGCCGAAGCCGTCGGTGTTGGCGACACCGTCTTGCGGCGGGCCCGATGCCGGCGTGTCGGTGAACAGATTGTCGCCGATCGGCTGTAACCCCGCCTTGTTGATGAAGCGCGTCAAGCCGATCTGCCCGACCGTGGTCGGCGTTGTCGTTCCGGGCAACGTCACGCTCACCTGGCCTTGCGCGTTGATGGTAAGGCCGGACGCGTTCTGCGGGATCGTGATCGTCGGTTGCACCGGATTACCTTGCGCGTTGACGATGCGGCCTTGCGCGTCCAACTGGAACGAGCCGTCGCGGGTATAGGCGAAGGTGCCGTCGGGCTGCTGAATCTTGAAGAAGCCTTCGCCCCGGATCGCGACGTCGAGATCGTTGCCGGTCGGCGAGAGCGAGCCTTGCGTCATCAGCCGCGGTGTGCCGACGGTCTTGACGCCGCCGCCGATGTCGATGCCGACGGGATAGATCGTGCCCTGGTCGGAGGCCTGCGCGCCGACCCGGCGTACATGGTCGTAGATCAGGTCTTGAAACGCCGCGCGTTGCTTCTTGTAGCCGGTGGTACGCAGGTTGGCGATGTTGTTGGAGATCACCTGAACGTTGAGTTCCTGTGCCGCCATCCCGGTCGCTGCGGTGTAAAGAGCGCGCATGGGTCAGTCTCCTTACGCCGGTACGTCGGCGAGTTGTTGGATGGCCGTTTTGTGTAGTTCGCCCTGTTGCTGCAGGATCGTCGAGATCTGCTGGTAGGTGCGGGTCACTTCGATCATGCGGCTCATCTCGGCCAGCGAGCTGACGTTGGACTTTTCGATGAAGCCCTGGCGCACCTTTGAGGTCGGGTCGGGCTGTGCCGCGGTGCCCTGGACGGCCGAGAAAAGATTGAAGCCTTCCTTCTGAAGCCTCTGCCGGTCCGCGAAATTCACCAGCCGCAGCTTGCCGCGGACCGCGTCGGTCCGGTTGGTGCCGGCGATGACGGTGACGGTGCCGTCGGGGGAGATGCTGACGTCCTTGTCGGTCGGCTGGAGCACGATCGGGCCGCTGTCGCCGAGCACGGGATTGCCGGCCGCCGTGACGAGCTGGCCTTGATTGTTGATCTGCAAGTTGCCGTCGCGGGTGTAACGTTCGCCGGCGGCCGTCTGCACCACCAGAAAGCCGCTGCCCTCGATCGCGACGTCGAGCGGATTCTTGGTTTGCTCGGAAGGGCCGGGCGTGAAGTCGTGATAGCTCAGGCCTTCGGTCACGTAGCTGACGCGGCGATCCTGGCCCACGAAGTTGTCTTCGTGTGCGCCCGAGCGGAGGTATTCCTGAAACAGCGACCGATCGGCCTTGAAGCCGGTGGTGTTGATGTTCGCGATGTTGTTGGCGACGACATCCATCTGTCGTTCCAACGTCACGTGGCGCGAAAGTCCGATGAGAAGAGCATTCTCCATCGGTGGTTCTCCCCTTTTGATGATCCGCCGTCGGCCCTCCCAGGCCTTTTGCGGATCGTGCGAACCGCAAGCTCTCCCAAGCCGCGGTTCGCATTCAGTAGAGCGAAAGCCGTGCCAAGTCGGAAATTGTTGATTTTATAATGGGTTAGGTGTTTTGCGGGGGCGCGGCGAGGGCGGCAATAAGGTCTTGTTGACCATGTTTGCCCGGCAACTTTTTCCTAGTTGGAAGCCAAAAGAAAGGTTCCATTAACCATTGTTACCTTAGCGTCCGAAACCAGCAAACGTGCGTTGCGCCGGCAGTTTTTGTATCGCGTCAGGGCCTCTTTCGGCGACATCGCGTTCAATTCCAGGAATCGGACGGGGCGATGGCAGACAACGAACAGGCAGAAGGCGGCGGGGCGGAAGCTGCGGGATCGCCCCCCAAAGGCAAGCTCAAGCTGATCATCGCCGCGGTCGTGGTGCTCTTCATCGTCGGCGCCGCGGCGACCTGGTTCTTCTTCTTCCGTCATCACGGCGAGGAAATGCACGCCGAGATGATGCCGCCGAAACCTCCGGTGTTCGTCGAAGTGCCTGACATGCTGGTCAATCTGGTCGGCCTGCCGGGCGAGCGCGTGCAATATCTCAAGGTCAAGATCGTGCTCGAGGTCAAAGAAGAGAAGCTGGCCGAGATGGTGCGGCCGACGCTGCCGCGGGTCACCGACATTTTTCAAACCTATCTGCGCGAGCTGCGGCCGAGCGACCTCTCCGGTTCGGCCGGGCTGTTTCGCCTGAAGGAAGAAATGACCCGGCGGGTCAACGCGGCGATCTCGCCAAGCCAGGTCAATGCGGTGCTGTTCAAGGAAGTCGTCATTCAGTGACGGGGCGGATTTAGATCATGGCGGATAACAATTCGGTCGATCAGGACGCAATCGCAGCCCAATGGGAGGCGTCGCTCGACTCCGAAGATCCGGCGGAGGCCGCGGAAGCGGCCGCGGCCAATGAACTCTCCGGCACCATGGCGCTGCAATGGGCCGCCATGGTCGAGGACGGCAGCCGTGATTTCGGCGGCGGCAAGAACAGCGGCGAGCGGGTATTGTCGCAGGAGGAAATCGACAATCTACTCGGTTTCTCCGTCGGCGACGTCAACATCGATGAGAATTCCGGCATTCGCGCCATCATCGATTCGGCGATGGTGTCCTACGAGCGTTTGCCGATGCTCGAAATCGTGTTCGACCGCCTGGTGCGGTTGATGACCACGAGCTTGCGCAACTTCACCTCCGACAACGTCGAAGTGTCGCTCGATCGCATCACCTCGGTGCGGTTCGGCGACTATATGAATTCGATACCGCTGCCGGCGGTGCTCAGCGTGTTCAAGGCCGAGGAATGGGACAATTTTGGCCTAGCGACGGTGGATTCCAGCCTGATCTATTCGATGGTCGACGTGCTGTTGGGCGGCCGCCGCGGCCAGTCCGCGCTGCGCATCGAAGGCCGTCCCTACACCTCGATCGAAACCAATCTCGTCAAGCGGCTCATTGAAGTCGTGCTTACCGACGCCGAGCAGGCGTTCCGGCCGTTGTCGCCGGTGACCTTCTCGATCGACCGGCTGGAAACCAATCCGCGCTTCGCCGCGATCAGCCGGCCTGCGAATGCCGCGATCCTGGTGCGCTTGCGCATCGATATGGAAGACCGCGGCGGCAATATCGAGCTCCTGCTGCCCTATGCGACCATCGAGCCGATCCGCAGCGTGTTGCTGCAGATGTTCATGGGCGAAAAATTCGGCCGCGATCCGATCTGGGAAGGCCATTTCGCGACCGAAGTCGCCCAAGCCCAGATTGCGGTCGATGCCGTGCTTTACGAAGCCGACATTCCGCTCAAGCAACTGATGAGCCTGAAGGTCGGCGACACCTTGCCGCTCGAAATGCGCGCCGACGCGCTGGTCGCGGTGCGTTGCGGCAGCGTCACCTTGACCGAAGGGCGGATGGGCCGGGTCGGCGATCGCGTCGCCATCCGCGTCACCAAGCAATTGCGCAAGCCAAACACGACCTTCGCGATGTTCGAGAAAGCGGATGAACAAACCAAGTTAATGGAGGCCCAATGAGTCACTTACTCGGAGTTGCGATCGAGAGCCTGGTGGCAATATTGCTGCTGCTCACAATCGGTTATTGCATGCTGCTGAACAATCGGTTGAAGCGGTTGAAGGCGGATGAGCATTCGCTGAAGGCGACGATCGCCGAATTGATCACGGCGACCGAAATCGCCGAGCGCGCCATCGGCGGCCTCAAGCACACCGTGCGCGACGTCAACGAGAATCTCGGCAATCAACTGACGTCGGCGACTCAACTGTCGCAGCAGTTGAAGAATCAGCTCGCGGAAGGCGAGAGCGTGTTCCGGCGGTTGTCGAAGATCGCGGTCGCAGCAAAGCCCGCTTTGGCGCCGGAAGCCCCCAAACCGGAAGCCCCCAAGGTGTCGTCGGCGAAGGCGGTTGCCGCGGCGGCGCAGGCGTTTTCCGAACGCAGAAGGCCCGACGGTCTCGCGGCATGAAGGCCTTCCGTGACATTCGGGTCATTCCGGTCCTCTTGACCGCGATCTTCGGCCTTGCCCTGCTCAAGATCTCAGGGCTCGTGCTCGAAGGCGGATACGTGTTCGACTATCAGCCGAACGCCAATACGCGGTCCTGGGCGCAGGAAAATTTGAACTTTCCGACCGGCAAGGACGATACCGACGTCACCGGTTCGGTTGAGAAGCCGAAGGAGGAAGCCCCCAAGCCCGCCGCGCCGGAGATGGCGAAGCCCGAAGGCGCGATGTCCGCTCCCGAGCAGGGCCAGGCGGTGTCGCCGTCGGAGCGCGCGATTCTCGAGCGGCTGCAGGCGCGGCGGCAGGAACTCGAAGCGCGCACGCGCGAAATCGACATTCGCGAGAGCCTGCTCAAGGCCGCCGAGAAGCGCATCGAATCACGCGTCGAGGAATTGAAGGCGGTCGAATCGCGGATCACGACCGCGACCGACCAGAAAAACGAGGCCGACTCCACCCGCTTCAAGAGCCTCGTCACCATGTATGAGGGCATGAAGCCGAAAGACGCCGCCAAGGTGTTCGACCGGCTCGAAATGTCCGTGCTGCTCGAAATCGCGTCCCAGATCGCGCCGCGCAAAATGTCGGACATCCTCGGCCTGATGTCGGCCGAGGCGGCCGAGCGGCTCACCGTCGAATTGGCGCATCGCGCCGGCTCGGACAGATCCGCCTCCGCGGCCGATCTGCCCAAGATCGAAGGCAAGTTGCTTTCGCAAAAGCCTTAATTGTCGAGGATATTTAACAAGTCCTTAAATCGCCAATTCTAGATTCAAATGCGATGGGGGGCGTGCGGCGCCCCTTTCGGCGAATCGAAGCGTTGAACCGAAAGACTGGGTTGGAATGGCGCGAACGGCTGCCACTGGATTCTGGTCGCTTTCCCGCGCCTGTGCGGCAACGCTTACGCGTTGCCTCGGCGGCCCACTCTCGCTTGCGGCCGTCCTGATCCTCGCTGGCGTGACGTTTTCCAACCGCTGCCAGGCAGAGCCGGTCAAGGGCGAGGCCACCTTTACGTTCAACGGCGGCTATGCCCGGCTGGTTCTCAAATTCGCCGAAGACGTCAGCTCCGAAGTGATCCCCGCCGGCTCCATCCTCGTGATCCGCTTCAAGCAGCCGGTCGATATCCCGATCGACGCAATATCCGACGCGGTGCCCGATTACGTCAACTCGGTGCGGCGCGATCCCGACGGCACCGCGATCCGGCTGTCGCTGGCGCGCCGGGTGAGCATCAACACCATGACCGCCGGCGAACGGCTGTTCGTCGATCTGTTGCCCGACAATTGGGTCGGCCAGCCTCCAAGCCTGCCGCTCGAAGTGGTGCGCGAATTGGCCGAGCGCGCGCGCGTCGCGGAGCGGACGCTGCGCCAACAGCGCGCCGCAATGGAGGCGAAGAAGCGTCCGCCGATCCGCGTGCGCGCGTCGGTGCAGCCGACTTTCGTCCGCTTCGTGTTCGAATTGCCCGACGGCATTGGCGTCTCGTCCGTGTTGAACGACCAGAAGCTCAAGCTTTTGTTCAACGCCGCCCTCAACTTCGACCTGGCCGACGCCAAAGTGGCGGCGCCGCCGAATGTGGCGTCGATCAACCAGAAGATCGAGGGGGAAACCTCCGCGGTGGAAGTCACCTTGATCGGCGATGTCGATGTCCACTCCTTCCGCGAGGACAAAAACTACACGATCGACGTCGCCTTCCAGCAAGCGGAAAAGCCATCGGTGCTGGCATCGCCGGCGGCGGATATGTCGCACGCGCCCATGCCGGCCGCGCCGGTCGCAAGTGCGCCAAAGCCTGCCGAAGGTGCGGCTGCCTCAAACCACGCCGGGGAGATCACCCCGCCGACCTCGGAGAAGTTCGCCCAACAAGCCAATATCGAGATCAAATCCGAACCGACGCCGAAAGCGTCGCCGCCCGAAACGGCGGCGCCCGAGCCTGCAGTGACGGAAGAGCATCCCGCGAAGGAGATGCCTGTAAAGGAAATGCCGGCCAACGAGACGCCCGCAAAGCAGATGCCGACGCAGGCGGCAGAGATGCCGCAGAAAATGACCCCTGTTGCGGCCCAGCCGTCGGTGGAAACCAGGGCGCCACCGGCTGAGATGAAGACCGGCGAAAATGCCATCGCGGTCAGCGCCGAACGGACCAGCGAGCGCTTCAGCGTCACCTTTCCTTTCCCCGCCGCGACCCACGCGGCGCTGTTTCGGCGTGCCGACACGGTGTGGCTGGTGTTTGATTCCACGAAGCCGGTCGACGTCGAACCGATCCGCGGCAAAGGCGGGTCGATCATCGCCGAGGTCAGCCGGCTGCCGCTGGAGAAGGGCCAGGCGATCCGCATTCGCCTCAACCGTCCTCAATTGCCCGCCTTGATGGGCGGCGAGCAGGCGAGCGGCGTCAACTGGACGCTGACCTTTGCCGATGCGATGCAGACGCCGACGCAACCGCTCGCGGCGGCACGCAACATCTCCGATCCCGAACGCGCCACCGTTGTCGTGCCCTTTGTCCGGCCCGGCCTTCTGCATCGGTTGGTGGACCCGGACGCCGGCGATACGCTGCTGGTGGTCACCGCGCCACCGCCGATCCGCGGCTTCATCAAACGGCAGGACTTCGTCGAATTCTCGCTGCTCGAATCGGTTCACGGCGTCGCGGTTCGTCCGAACTCCGACGACGTCACCGTCGAGGTCGCACCCGACAAGATCGTCCTTGCGCGGCCCGGCGGCCTGACGTTGTCGCCGGCCGACATCGGCGCGGAGCGCGCCCCGGCCGTGGTTAAGCCGATTTTCGACCTCGGCGAGTGGCGCAAGAATCAGAACGAAAATTTCATCGCGCGGCAGGACGAATTGGCGACGCTGGCCGCCTCGGCGGCGGCCGATCAGCGCGTGCCGGCCAAAATCGATCTGGCGCGGTTCTATCTGGCGTGGGGGATGTATCCGGAAGCCAAGGGCGTTCTCGACACCGCGCTCGTAGAGGCGAAGCCGGGTATGGAAGATCCTATCGTGCTGATCGCGCATTCGGTCGCCAGCACCCTGATGGGGCGTCCCGAGCAGGGGCTCAAGGACCTCGCCAATCCGGCGGTCGGAACCAATTACGATTCGCAATTGTGGAAAGCTCTCGCCTACGCGCGTCAGGGGAAATGGGCGGAGGCGCGGGAGAAATTCAAGAACGTCGAAGTCGCGATCACCGCACTTCCGGTCGAGCTGCAGCGCATCGTGGTGGCGGAAGCGATGCGCGCTTCGCTTGAGGTCCGCGATTACTCCGGCGCCGCAAAATATGGCAGCGATCTGGAAGTGGTCGGCCTGCCTGCCGAAATGAAACCTGCGATCTCGGTGTTGCGCGGCCGGTTGGCCGAAGCGCTCGGACACGACAAGGACGCGCTCGACGAATACAAGAGAGCGATGGACTCCGCCGATCGGGTGGCGGCGAGCGAAGCCAAGCTGCTTGAGATCGCGTTGCGCCAAAAGCGCGACGAAATCGTCCCGACCGAGCTTTTGCGCGAACTTGAAACGCTTTCGGTGACGTGGCGCGGCGACGGGATTGAAATCAAGACGCTGCAAATGTTGGCGCGGATCTATGCCGATATGGGGCGCTATAACGATTCGTTCGCGGCGACCCGTTTCTCGACCCGGTTGCAGCCCAACTCGGAAGCGTCGCGGCAGGGACAGGACGCATCGGCGGCGCTGTTTGCGCAGCTCTTCCTTAGTCCGAAAGGCGACGATCTGCCGCCGGTCGATGCGCTCGGGATGTTTTACGAGTACCGTGAATTGACACCGATCGGCCGGCGCGGCGACGAAATGATCCGCCGGCTTGCCGACCGTTTGGTCGCGGTCGATCTGCTCGATCAGGCCAGCGAGCTTCTGCAGTATCAGGTCGATCGACGGCTGGAGGGCGCGGCGCGTGCGCAGGTGGCCGCGCGCCTGGCGATGGTCTATCTGATGAATCGCAAACCCGATCGCGCCATCGGAGCCCTTCGTAGCACTCGCATTGCCGATCTTTCGGGCGAGTTGCGCCAGCAGCGGCTGTTGTTGGAAGCGCGCGCGCAAAGCGATATCGGACGCCACGACCTGGCGCTCGACATCATCACCAATATCTCCGGCCGCGAAGCGATCCGCTTGCGCTCCGACATCTACTGGGCGTCGCGGCAATGGCGTGAATCGTCCGAGCAGATCGAATTATATTACGCCGATCGCTGGCGCGATTTCAAACCGCTCAATCCGGTGGAGAAGGGCGACATCGTCCGCGCCATGGTCGGATATGCGCTCGCGGAAGATTCGATCGGCGTGGCGCGCTTCCGCGAAAAATATGGCCCGTTGATGAGCGGCGAAGCCGACCACGCCGCCTTCGAGATCGCGAGCACTCCGGCTTCCGTCAGTAGTGGCGAATTCGCCCAGATCGCCAAGATGGCGGCAAGCGTCGATACGCTCGAAGGATTCTTGCGCGAAATGAAAGCACGTTTCCCCGACGCGACCGCTCGTGCGCCGCTGGCGCCGGAAGCCACCAAGGCCGATCCGTTCCCGACCGGTTCCTTGCCGCGGATCATCGGATTGAAGCGAGTCGACGCGGCGCGATAGCCGGTCTTACGCCGTCGCATCCTCTCGACAGACGCGCGCGGAAGCGGCAACCTACCGGCGGTTCCTGCTGCGGAGAGTCGCGATATGAGCAAGCCCGTCAAGAGCGAAGCCGAACTTGTCGCGATGGCGCGAGCGGAGATCAAGGTTCACGCCAATTGTCCGGACGGAATCACGATCGTCGGGTTGCGTAACGACGATTCCTGGGAGTTCCGCACCGAGGCCGATCCGGCGACCAAAGCCAAGCCGGGCTATCCGGAATGCGTGGCGATGATCGTCCAGATCGGCGACCACTTGAGTAAACAGTATGATGTGAAGGGATAAGCTCGGCGGGAAGTGGTTCTCTCCGCCTTCGTCACCCGACCGCGGCGCGGAAGACGCGCATATAATTGCCGCCTGCGATCTTTCCCGCTCCTTCGGGCGTAAAGCCGCCGCGTAGCATCGCGGCGACGAGATGCACCCATTGCGAGTAGTCTTGCAGCGTGCCGGGGTTGACCTGCTGGTCGGTGCCGATGCACACGTGATCTTCGCCGCCGACGTCGATCATTTCCTTCAGGCCGTCGACGTATTTTTCCAGACTCGGGAAGAAGTGCCAGATGCCGATGGCGCCGCCGGTCTCGGCGATCGCGCGGGCGTGGTCGCGGCTGATCTGCCGGGCTGTGAGCGGCGTCGGCCCCATCGCGGCCGATCCGGACAGCGCGGTGTGCGACAGCAAGAGCGGTTTGGTCGCGACCTTGACCGCCTGCTTGACCATCGCCTCGGTCGCATGCGCGACGTCGCAGACGAATCCCAATCGGTGACAGGCGCGGATCACCTCGGCGCCGTATGACGTGAGCCCGTTATGCGTGACGATGCCGGTCTGGAAGTCGCCGATGTCGTTGGGCGTGTAGTGCACGAGCTGAACGTGCCGGACGCCGCGCGCATGCGCCTCTTCGAGCCGCTCGAGTTTGCCCTCGAGGAAGTCGAGCCCCTCGACGTCGCCGACGATCGCGGGCTGGCCCGCTTTGTGCGCGGCCTCGAGATCGGCGGCGTTGAGCGCGCGACGCAGGCCGTGGTTCGCGACCAGCTCGTCCACCCAATCGAGACGCCCGAGGTTGTGCTTGTAGAGCTGGCCCGGCTCGGGCGTGCGCAACGCGGTGAGGACGCCGGCGGCGTTCCTGCCGATGACGGGACTGTCCGGCACGGTGGCGAGGCACGCGACCGCCAACGAGCCCGCCCGCATGCCGTTCAAGAGATCGTCATTTGGCGGTGCCTTCGACGTAATTCCGGTCGTGCCGCCATGGGTATGGACATCGACGGAAATCGATTTGCGAAGCACGTCGAGCGTGGCGGATGCAGTCTCGGCCGTTTGCGCCGCGGCCGTCGAACCGCGCGGTCCTACGCCGCCGCCGAGCATCGCGCTCACGGACGCCAGCGTCGAACCCCACATCCATTGTCGGCGGGTAAAGCCGTGGCCGTGACCGCAACAATCCATATCGTCCTCCCGAGAACAGGCCGGCGCTTTGTCCGCCGTGCTTTGGGGGACGATTGAACCTTAGGCCACTGTCCGGTTCAAGCCACCGAATCACACCGCAGGTGTGTTGCTTAACGCCGTTCATCGTGACGAAAGCTGTTTGGAACGTGTTTAGGGTTTACGTGTTGGTTGTCCCGCGCGCTTCCGAGGCGGTACGGGGAGATCGGCCGTTCGGCATTCCTCGCATTCCTTCAGCATGAACTTGGCCACGGGATCGCCGGGATGGGTGTCAAGAATAGCGCGATAGGCGCGCTCTGCCGCCGCAAAATCGCTAGCCTCGAACTTTTGCGAGGCGTGGTAAGTCATTGCGCTGAGTTGTTCGTCCCGATCGCAGACCCGTAGCTCTGGATCGTCGCTGGCGCGGAGAGCGAGCAATTCATAGATCATGAACTCGGTCTTGCGGCCCTTCGCCTGAACCCGCTTCAGCGGGCGCGCGAGTATATCGGCGTGCACATGGTCGTAGATGCTGTCGCTGATGCAGATGGTGGTGCCAAACAGCTTGTTGACGCCTTCAAGGCGGGCGGCGACATTCACCCCGTCTCCCAAGGCAGTGTAGCTTAGCCGAGTCGAAGACCCGACATTGCCGACAAGAACGCTGGCACAATTGAGTCCGATCCTTATCCGGATTCGTGGCCGTCCTTCCACCTCCCAGACATCGTTGACTCGCTCCATGCGCCGTGCCGCCCGCAAGGCGCCGGCGCAGGCGCGTAGAACATGGTCGGGGCGTTGAACCGGGGCATTCCAGAATGCCATGACGCCGTCGCCGATGAACTTGTCGACGGTGCCACCCTCTTCCGATATCGCAGCCGAGACTTCTTCAAGGTAGGTCGAGATCTGGACCAGAAGGTCGGCCGGCGCGAGTGTCTCGGAGTGGCTGGAGAAATTCTCCAGGTCGGAAAAGAACACCGTGAGGAATCGCGGCTCGACGCCCAAGGTCAGCGGAATGCCCGACTTGATGAGCTGGCGGACCACGTCGAGCGGAACGAAGGAGGAGAACGATTTAAGCGAGGTCCGAAGCAGCGAAGCTGCAGACTCCAGCCTTGCAATTTCTTGGATATTCGAAGGTGGACGTGCAGGTGTATCGAAATCAAGGCTTTCGATTGACTGCAATTGCCGGGACACGTTTTCGACCGGCCGAGATAGCCGGCTGGAGGCGAGATAGATGAACAACAACTCGACCATGGTGAGAATAATGATGACAACCATCATCAATCGATTGGTCGCCTTCAACGTCCCCACGAAATCGTCGATCGGCGTCAACGTGATCACCTGCCAGGGTTGACCAAAGCCACCTGGGAAATTGGCGAAGGCCGCGATCAAATCCTCTCCATTCGTCGGTGATTGGAAGACGAAGCTGTCGGTACCGGTACGAGCATGCTGGCGATGAGCCTCGCGCACTTCGGGATCGTCGATATCAGCCATTGTTGCGATCTTAAGCACGCCATTCTCGATGCGAACGCCCTTCTGCTTGTCCGGAAAGGCGATGATCTTGCCGTTGTTGCGGGCGGCGACGAAGGTGGTGCTTCGCGCGCTGGCCCGGTGCTCGTCGAAAAAGCGCGACAACACGTCCACGGTAATGTTGGCCGATGCGCAGCCAAGGAATTCGACGCCGCGGAAGAATGGAATCCGCAACGAGATAATGGGAAACCCGGTATCCGGATTGATTGAAGGCTCGGTCACGGCGAGCGTCCGCGTCGTCTTGGCGGCCTGATAGCCAGGCAAGATGCGGATGTCGGTGGCGGTGGCGACATCATAGTTACCCACCTCATGGGGCCATATGTCGAAGAATTTGCGATGACGCACACGTAGCAGGGCATGAGTGATCGCATCGATGTAGCTGGAATGCCAGTTGGCGGTCGCCGGAATCCGAGAATCAGCGCGCCTGCGGTCCTCGTCGATGCGGGTGACCACCCGATGATAGCCATCTTCGAAGCTGACATAGGCGGCGTCGATATGCGCAGCCGAAGTCAGCGCGCGGTACAGCAGATCGCGGCTTTGCTCGGTACGGAAATAACCGGGATCGGCGGAGGCCACCTCGGCGAGAAAACGCAACGGGCTTTCGGTATTCTCGATTAAATCCTGGGTGCGTTCAACGCCGGCGTGGCTGGTCTGCGCGACCGCTTCGTTCAGGATCGCCACCATACCCGTCGAATTCTTGTTGTAGTTGTAGATCAGGATGAAAATGAGAATGGGAATGCTGAGGCCGATGAAGAGCAGTGACATGATCAGGCTCAGTTTTGGCCGCCCCATCGCAGCGACCAACCGAAGTGCGCCCAATCGGGCCATAGCGCCCCGTACAGAGCGGCGACTTCGGTACGCGACCAGAGCCGCAGTCGCCAATCCGACTGGCACGAGCAACAGCGGGATCAGCCAGCGCCGCAGGCTGCTGTCATTTCCGTCCCAGATCAGCGCCTTGGGCAGCGCGTCGTCGGTCAGCAGCCCGAGCTTGCGATAGGTCGCGGCGATGCGTCGCCAGCGCGCAGGATCCTGCTCGCCGATCCGGTTGGCGTCACGTCCGACCAATATCTCCGTGTGCTCCGCCTCAAACAGCAAGGCCTCGCGGCTCTTGCTTGGGGAATAGCGAGTGAGGATCAGATCGACCGTCGCCTCCTTGTGCGCCAGGGCATAGGCCCAGCCTTTCACGCTGGCCGCCCTGAACGCCGCCACCCGGTCCGGGTGGCCTTTCGCCTCCGCTTCGGAAGTGCAAAGATTGTCGCCGTAGGAATCGACTCCATAGTCACCGGGCGAGAAGGTACGATATGCGGTGCCGAGCTGCTCAAGGACGAACGGTTCGTTGGTGCTGTAGGCCACCATCGCGTCGGCCCTGGCGGCGAGCAGATCGCGTGGGTTGCCCTCGTGAGTGACGCGCGGCAGCGCCGCATAGTCCACCCCTTCACGCTTTAACATAGCGGCGATTTCATCGCTGCCCGGTGCGTCCATGAGCGTACGGCCGCGCAAATCCGACACGCTGCTGATGTCCGCCCGGCGCGCGACTAGAATGACAGCCGGGGAGCGCTGGAAGATGGCGGCCAACACAACCAGCCGGCGGCCCATCGTCCATTCGCGCAGAACGCTGGCGCTGCAGACGCCGAAATCCGCCTTGCCGCTGGCAACCGTTTCGGCGACGTCGATACCGGGACCGCCTTCGCGGATGGTAACGTCGAGGCCCGCGTCGCGGTAGAAACCCCGCTCAAGCGCCGCGTAGTAGCCAGCGAACTGAAACTGGTGCTTCCATTTGAGCTGCAACGATACCGGATCGAGCGCAGCAGCAGGATGCGATGCCAGCAGGACCAGGCAAGCCGCCATGATCAGCCGTCTCAACATGTCCGATTGCTGCGCACGCGCCGCGAGCGGCCAAGCTGCCGCACCGCCAAAAGGCTTGATGAACTCGGGTCGTCGCATGTGACCCCGCCGAGAACCGCCCTGCGCAATCCCGGAAGTATAACAGCCTAGAACCGTCCAACGAGTGACAAATGGCAGCAGCTACCAGTCTCAGGCGCTAATCAGGTTCCATGACCGCTTCGGCTCAAAACCCGAAGTGAGGGCCGCATTCGGCGAAGTCGTTTTTGCGCCAAATAGCGCACAATAATCAGCCGACGCGATTTTATCCCATCTCCACCCCGAACTTGTCGCGGAAGATGCGCGCTCCTTTCGCCGTGATGCGAATGGCGCGGGTGCCGTCGAGCCGGCTGATCCACCCCTCGTCGAGGCTGTGCGTGCAGATCGCCGCGCCGACGGCACCGGCAAGATGCGGGCGCCGCTCGCTCCAATCGAGGCAGGGGCGGCACAAGACGCGACCGGATCGCTTGGTTCGCCGCGCGAGCATCGGTTCGATGTCTATACCGACTTCGCCCAGAAACGTCATGCCGCTGTCGGTCAACAGGCCTGCGTCGCTGGTCAATTCGACATGACCGTGGGCGATCAAGGCGTCGGCGAGAGCGACGCCCAATTGGCCGGCGAAGTGATCGTAACAAGTGCGGGCATATCTCAAGGCTTTGTCGCGCGGGCCGACAGTGAGCCGCGGGCGCGGGGGCTCGAGATCGGAAGCCACCTCCATGATGCTTTCGAGCATGCGCGCGATCGAAGGCATCGCCAGCCGATAGTAGCGATGCCGGCCTTGCTTCTCGACCCTCAAAAGGCCGACCGCCGTCATCTGGCTTAAGTGACCGCTGCCGGTTTGCGGCGTGATGCCGGCGGCTTTCGCCAACTCCGTCGCCGTGAGCGCGCGGCCGTCCATCAAGGCATGCAGCATGGTCGCGCGCGTCGGATCGCCGGAAAGCGCCGCAACCTGGGCGAACATCGCGTGGCTGGCCATGATCTCGATCTCCTTGGTCGTTTCGGCGACCTTACTTCAACGCCAAGTCTAACGCTTCGGCCGTCGCCGTAACATCCGCTTTCGGCTTCCTTCATTGTGGAGCCGTAAACAGGGTTGGGACGATGACGGTTCGCGGCGACTCGGGAACATTTTACGGTTGGCGCGTCGTCGCCGCGGCCGGCGTGCTCGCCGTGTTCGGCTGGGGTCTCGGTTTTTATGGCCCGCCGGTCTATCTGCATGCGGTGCGCGAAGCCCGCGGCTGGTCGCTGACGCTCGTCTCCACCGCCGTCACCGTGCATTTCTTGTTCGGGGCGGCGGTAGTGGCCAACTTGCCAAGGCTCTATCGGCGGTTTGGCGTGCCGGCAGTGACGAAGGTGGGAGCCGTCTCGTTGGCGTTGGGGATTTTCGGCTGGGCGGTCGCGCGCGAGCCGTGGCAATTATTCGCCGCCACGCTCCTCAGCGGGGTCGGGTGGGTCACGATGGGTGCCGCCGCCGTGAATGCGATCGTCTCGCCCTGGTTTGTGCGCGCTCGCCCGGCCGCGCTTTCGTCGGCTTATAACGGCTCGAGCATCGGCGGCATTATTTTCTCGCCGCTCTGGGTCCTCGCGATCGATCTCGTTGGTTTTCCGGTGGCCGCCGGCGCGATTGGCCTGGTGATGGTCGTGATCGTCTGGATTTTGGCCGATTTGTTTTTTGCGCGGTCCCCGCAAGCGATGGGCTTGAACCCGGACGGTGATGCGCCGGGCTCAACGGATGCTTCCGTCCCGTCGTCGGCGTCGGCGCGATCGCTCAAAGGCAACGTGCTGTTTCTGGACCTTCGATTCGTCACGTTGGCATGCGGCATGGCGCTCGGCTTGTTCGCGCAGATCGGCCTGATCGCGCATCTGTTCTCGGTGCTGGTGCCGCCGCTCGGCGCGCAACGCGCGGGGCTGGCAGCGGGTGCGGCCACCGCGTCAGCCATTGCGGGACGAACCATGGTCGGCTGGCTGATGCCGGTGAAAGCCGATCGCCGGCTCGTGGCTTGTGCCAACAACGCGGTGCAAATCCTCGGCGGGATCGCGTTTCTGCTCGCGGGTGGCGACAACGTCGCTTTGTTGTTGGTCGGCGTCGTGCTGTTTGGGTTCGGCATCGGCAACACCACCTCATTGCCGCCGCTGATTGCGCAGGTCGAATTCACCAAAGAGGACGTGTCGCGCGTGGTGCCGCTCATCATTGCCATCGGGCAAGCCACTTACGCCTTCGCGCCCGCCGTCTTCGGCCTGATCCGCCAGCTTGGCCCAAATATTGGCGAAGCACCGCCGGGAGCGGCGCCTTCTTTATTTATCGTAGCCGTCGCGGTCGAGGCGTTGGCGATCGCGGCGTTCTTGGCGGGGCGGCGCCGGTAACGGGACGACGCGCGTCATCCATAACTCTGCACCGGATATTCACTGTTTCTGAACTTTCGTGATCGTCTTGACCCCACCTGTTTCTGTCACGGAATAGGTGACTCGATCGCCCGCATGTAACGTGTCTAACGACAAGCCTTGGGGTGTTTTGAATTCTTCCGCGCCGCCGATGTTCGCGCCTGTGGTACCGCTTTGCGTCTGTTGAATTGCGACGGTGCCGCTGATGCGGTCAACTTTGGTAATCGTTCCCGTCTGCTCTTGTTGGGCCGAAGCCGCCGAACTGATGAGGGTCGCGGCACCGAGCAAAATGACCTTTGCGATTTTTTTCATGGTGGTCTTCCGGCTTTTGAAACCTAGAGCCATTTCCGTTCCGATTGAATCGGAACGGAGGCTCTATTTCTTTGTTTTGACGCGTTTTCTTGACGCGAACCGGCATCCACTTCGCTGGAAAACGCTCTAGCAATAAACCGCTGTGGCCGGATTGGTTCCCGCGGAGGAACAGGCGGCTGTCGCTGTGGAAAAGCGGTGCCCACCCTCGGATCAAGTCCGAGGGCAGGCTTTTCCGGATCATGCGCTACCCGCCGTAACTCTGCACGAGGCTACCCGCCACCAGCGACCAGCCGTCGACCAGCACGAAAAAAATCAGCTTGAACGGGAGCGACACCACGACCGGCGGCAACAGCGACATGCCCATCGACATCAAGACGGAAGCGACCACGAGGTCGATGATCAGGAACGGCAGGAACAAGAGGAAGCCGATCTCAAAGGCGCGTTTGAGTTCGGAAATCAAAAACGCCGGCATCAGAATCCGCAGCGACATTTCTTCCGGCGTCGCCGGCGGCGCCTCGCCCGAAAGGTCCATAAAGAGCCTGAGATCCTTCTCGCGCACGTTCTTCTGCATGAAGCCGCGGAGCGGCACCGCGGCGCGCTGCAACGCGTCCTCGACGCTGAGCTGGTTGGCGACCAAGGGCTTGATGCCATCGTCGTAGGATTTCTGCAGCACCGGGCCCATCACGAAGGCGGTGAGAAACAGCGCGAGCGCGATGATGACGGAGTTCGGTGGCGCGGTCGAGGTGCCGAGCGCGGTGCGGAGCAGCGACAGCACGACGACGATCCGGGTGAACGACGTCATCATGATCAGGATCGACGGCGCGATCGACAGCACCGTCAACAGCGCGATCAGCTGGATCGCGCGCTCGGTGACGCCGCCATTGCCCTGGCCGAGATTGATGCTGATGTCCTGCGCGAACGCTGGTTCAATCAGCGATCCGGCGGCGATCAGGGTGGAAAAAAATAAAACTCTACGCGGGAGTGGCGCCGGCCTCACGAAGGCGTCTTCGGACGGCCCAGCAATGACGCCATCTCGTCTTCGAGATTTTCAAAGCCGCTCTTCGTCAAAGGTGCCGCGGCTGGCGCGGCCGACGGAGGTTCGGCGCGGGTAGGTAGCGGTTCGGGCGCCACGGGCGGTGCGCCGACCCGCACTTCGCTTGCGTCGCCGGACGGGCGGCGAAGTGCCGCCTCCAGCCGTTGCGCCATCTCGGCGAGATTCTGGTCCGCGGCCGACAAAGCGGGGGCGGCCGCCTGAGGAGCTGGCGGCGGCGGCGCGGGAGCCCGTTCCGTGGGGCGTGCTGTTGGCGGCGCCTTCGGTGATTCGCTCGGACGTGGCATGCGGGGCATGACCGGTTCGTTGCGCGTCGCCGCGCGCGATTCGCCCCGGCTCGTCATCGGCTCCGGCGCAAATCCCGCTAAAGGATCGCCGCGGTCGCCACGTCGTTCCGACAGGGCCGGCGCGGTGCGGCGCACTTCATCGGCGAAAGAGGAACGAACCGGCCGAGGCGGCGGCTCCGCCATCGGCGGCTCGTTAAATTCGAAGGACTCGGGTCGCTCGCTGTCGGTCCAATTGGCATCGGGCAGCGGTGCGACCTTGGGCAGCGACGGCTCGACCCCGCCGACGCCGGGGCGTGACGGCATTTGGTCCCGCGCGGGCGCTGCGCGCACGATGTTGGGCTCGACGACGATGTCGGTCGGGCCGCCGATCATCAACAGATGTTCGATGTTGTCGCGCCGGACCAGCACCAGCCGCCGGCGGCCGTCCACGGCGGCGGCGTCGATCACGGCAAGCCGGGGCATCCGCCCGCGATTGGTGTTGGCGCCGAGGCGGCTGGCGGCGAATCGGCGAACCAGCCAGGCGGTGACGCCAATCAGTGCCATGACGGCCACGAATGCGAAGAAAAATGTCAGTGCTGGCATGCTTGTCCCCGGCAAATAGCGTTTTCTTCAAGCTTCTCGCGTTTCGCGGATCGAAAGACGACCCCGCAAACGGCGCAAGGAACCTCAAGCCACGATGCGATCACGTCGAATCGCATCATGATCTTATTTCTTTGTTCGAGCATGATTTTCCCAAAAGCCGGTGCCCGCTTTTTCGAATCGTGCTCTCGGATTGGCCTTAATCTCTTAATTCCCCACGGCAATAGTTGCCGCCCGACGACCTACATACCCCATGAATCGGCTGGGCCAAAACGACTTCTCTGCCGCGCGGCACCACCGATTTGGCTGATTAACGCAGTTTTCGTGGCGAAATTGCGCACGTTTGATGTTTGACGCCTCAATCTGCCTGCCGAGGCGGTGTTTTCAACAGCGGCGTGTCTTAACCCGTTGTTAACCATACACGCGGCAAATTCTGCCTACCCGATTGGGGCGCGCCGTGCCCGGCAGGCGGGTAGGAGAGGCCTTAAAGATGCCCATCAACGATCTTCCGGTCCTGTCGGTGCTGCGCACCAAGATGCAATGGCACCAGGAACGTCAGCGCGTCCTCTCCGAAAACGTCTCCAACTCCGACACGCCGAATTTCAAGCCGCGCGATCTGGTCGAGCCGAAATTCGACAAGGCCGGCAGCGCCACCGGATCGGTGGGGCCGCTGGCGATTGCCCGCACCAGCGTCTCGCACATTGCGCCGTCGGGCGGTACCGACAGCTTCGACCAGAATCGCAAGGCCGGTTTCCAGACGAGGCCCGCCGGTAACGCCGTTAGTCTCGAAGAAGAGATGCTCAAGGTCTCCGCCAACCAGATGGATTATGCGGCCGCGACCACGCTCTACAGCAAGAGCCTGCACCTTCTAAAGACCGCGATCGGCAAGGGCTGAGGCAGGATTAAGGGCGAGGGGGGACGACAGATGGCAAACGACGGAGGGGATTTCGCCCGCTCGATGGGTATCGCGACGTCGGGCTTGCGCGCGCAAGCGGGGCGGATGCGGGTGATCTCGGAAAACATTGCGAACGCGGATTCCACGGCGACGACCGCCGGCGGCGATCCCTATCGCCGCAAGATACCGACCTTCGCTTCCGCGCTCGATCGCGCGCTGGATGCAAAAGTCGTCGCGCTCGGCAGGGTCCGGCCCGATCCGTCGGCGTTTCGCGTCAAATACGAACCCTCCAATCCGGCTGCGGATGCGGCCGGAAACGTCAAATATCCCAACGTCAACGGGCTGGTCGAAATGACCGACCTGCGCGATGCGCAGCGCTCTTATGAGGCGAACCTCAACATCATCAGCGCCACGCGCCGGATGATCCAACGCACCCTCGACATCCTCAAGGCCTGAACAGGAAGGCTCACATCATGGCTTCGCCCACAGTCGCTGCAAATGCCTATGCCAGTCTCGCCCGCATCATGGATTCCGGCGGCGCCGGCAAAGGCCTCGAATCGGGCGGCGGTCAATCTTTCGGCGCGGTGCTCAAGGAGGCGCTCGGAAGCGTCATGGAGGCGGGACGAAAATCCGACGCCCAGACGGTCGCGATGGCATCGGGCAAGGCCAACGTGATGGACGTGGTGACGGCGGTGGCGGAAACCGACGTCGCGGTCTCGACGCTGGTGTCGGTGCGCGACCGCGTCATCCAGTCCTACGAAGACATTCTGAAGATGCCGATTTGACGAGGCCTCATCCTGAGGAGCCGGCGTAGCCGGCGTCTCGAAGGATGAAGAGACACTTCGGCCTAATGGTTCGAGACGCGCGCAAGGGCGCGCTCCTCACCATGAGGGGTAAAAGGGAGTTCAAATGACCGGTGCTGAAACTCTCGACGTGGCGCGCGATTCGATCTGGACCCTTCTGGTGGTGGCCTCGCCGCTCTTGATCGTCGGTCTTGTGGTCGGCGTGGTGATCTCGCTGTTTCAGGCGCTCACGCAGATCCAGGAACAGACATTGACGTTCGTACCGAAAATCCTGGCGATGTTTCTCACCATGCTGGCTGCGCTGCCGTTTATGGCGGACTCGCTGCATGGCCACATGATGCGGATATCGTCGCGAATCATAGGTGGTTGATGCATGATGCGTGAGACATGCGCATCGATATCTCAGTGCTGCCGGCACTCGCCGCCGCCTTCATGCTGGTGTTCGCCCGGATCGGCGCGATGGTGATGCTGTTGCCGGCGCTCGGCGAGAGCAATATTCCGGTTCGCATCAAGCTCGCGATCGCGCTGTTGCTGACGCTGATCATTATGCCGTTGCATCGCGCTGCCTATCACATCGACTTGGGTGCGCTCACGCCTTTGTTGGTGCTGATGGTGCACGAGATTTTCATCGGCATCGTGCTCGGTACCGCGGCGCGGATCACGCTTGCGGCGCTGCAGGTCGCAGGAAGCGTGATCGCCCAGCAACTCGGCCTCGGGTCCGCCGTCGCGATCGACCCCGGGCAGGGCCAGCAGGGTATCTTGATCGGAAATTTCCTCACTTTGCTCGGCGTCACGCTGTTGTTTGCGACCGACAGCCATCATTTGCTGATCGCCGCCCTCAACGACAGCTACAATATCTTTTCGCCGGGCGAATTGATGCCGAGCGGCGACCTCGCGGCGCTCGCCACGCGTGCTTTCGCCACCGCGTTTCGGATCGGCGCGCAACTGGCGGCGCCGTTTCTGGTGTTCGGCCTGGTCTTCAATCTCGGCCTGGGCGTGCTGGGGCGGCTGATGCCGCAAATGCAGGTCTATTTCGTCGGCGTGCCGCTGTCGATTCTCGCCGGCTTCCTGATCTTCTCCCTTGTCATCGTGGCGATGATGGGAACCTTCCTCGATTATTTCGTCGGCGTCATGCACGACCTGATCCCGCCGAAGTGAGGGCCTAAAGCGATGGCCGACGAGGACGACACAGCGGATAAAACAGAAGACCCTACGCAAAAGCGTCTGGACGACGCTCACGAGCGCGGCGATGTCGCCAAAAGCCAGGAAATCAACACCTGGTTCGTGATCGCGGGCGCGACGTTGGTGCTTTCGTCATTTTCCGGATCGATCGGCGGCGGCATCCTGGTGCCGATGCGCAATCTGATCGCCAATTCCTGGATGGTCCAGGTCGACGGGCCCGGCCTGTTGGCGCTGATGCAGAGTCTCGAATACGCGGTGCTGGCGGCGCTCGGCGTGCCGCTGTTGATGCTGGCGCTTGCGGCGATCGCCGGAAACCTGGTGCAGCACCGGCTGGTGTGGTCGGGCGAATCGCTCAAGCCGAAATTCAGCAAGCTTTCGCCGGCCGCCGGCGCCAAGCGGGTGTTCGGCAAACAGGCGGCGGCAAATTTCGCCAAAGGTTTCTTCAAGGTGCTTGCGCTCGGCACCTTGATGACGGCGGTGCTGTGGCCGGAGCGTCATCGCCTGGAGGCGATGGTGCGGTTCGACCCGGCGGCCGTCCTGGGCGTGACCACCACGCTGACGTTGCATCTGATGGGCGCCGTGGTGGCCGCGCTCGCGATCGTCGCGATCGCCGATTACCTCTTTCAGTACCGGCAATGGTTCGAGCGGCAGAAGATGTCGCTGCAGGAAATCAAGGAGGAGTTCAAGCAGTCCGAGGGTAACCCGCAGATCAAGGCGCGGATCAGGCAGTTACGGCAGGCGAGCATGAAGAAGCGCATGATGGCCGCGGTTCCGAAGGCCTCGGTTGTCATCACCAACCCGACCCACTATTCGGTGGCGCTCTCCTACGAGCGTGGCATGTCGGCGCCGGTCTGCGTGGCCAAGGGCGTCGATACGATCGCGTTCAAGATCAGGGAGGTTGCGAAAGCGCACGATATTCCCATTGTCGAGAACGTCCCGCTGGCGAGGGCCTTGTATGCCACCGTCGAAATCGACGACGAGATTCCGGTGGAACATTATCATGCGGTCGCCGAGATCATCGGCTACGTCATGGGCCTGCGGCGTGGACTTTCCGGCCGGCGGCTGTGAAGCTCGACTCGTTCGCATGGGGCGCGCGCGCGGAAAATGCGCGCGACCGACGAAATAGCTGCTTGATGGACTTGCGCTCACAGGTCCGATTCAGGCACTCAGGAGCAAGCGTGCCAGCCGAATTTGGATATCCCGGGTTCGGCCGGTATTGTCTTCCAGATCGGTGCAGCCGATTTTGGAGTGAACGCGCGTCACATCCAGCGCGCGCAAGCGCGTCACATCCATGTCGACAAGGCTTCCGTCCTTCGTATGACCGTCGATACTGACAACGATCTATCGCGAGAGCCGATGACCGCTCACGAGCCGGCGCGGCGAAGCGGCAGCATTCTGTTGGTTTTGCTGGTGGCTGGCGCGCTTGTCGTGGTGGCGATCGGATTGATGGCCATCGGCCGCGCGCAGGCCCAGCCATATATCCTCGGGCTGCTCGCGCTGTTGGCGATGGTCGGGCTGTTCAGCCTGTTTGCCTTCGCCGCGGGAATCACCCGTTTCGCCGATCGGGCCACCGACGACCCCGTCAGGGGCCGCATCGCCGATCATGCCTATGACGGCGTTGCGGTCACCGATTCGCGCGGTCATGTGGTCTATTGCAATGCGACCTATCTCGCCCTTACTGGAGCTGCGAGCGCGCTTGACGCGCGCCCGGTCGAGCGGGTGTTCATCGGCAATCCCGACGTGTCGGAGGCGGTGTTTCGCCTGCTCAAAGCGGCGCGCGAAGGCAAGCGGCAGCAGGAAGAGGTCCGCATCGCGGGGACCGACGGCGCGCATGGCCGCTGGTTGCGGCTGCGGGTCCGGCCGCTCGGCCAGAGCAAACGCGAGGCGAAATACGCGGTGTGGTCGATTGCGGACATCACCCGCGACCGCGAGCGCCAGGAAGACGTATTTCAGGAGCTGCAGCACGCGATCGAATATCTCGATCACGCGCCTTGCGGCTTCTTCTCGGTCAATCCGGCCGGCGAACTCGTTTATGTCAATGCGACGCTCGCGAACTGGCTCGACCACGATCTTGCCGAGATCGGCTCGGGCGGTTTGAAATTGACCGACATCGTGTCGGGCGACGGCGGCTCGCTCTTGACATCGATCGTGGCCGACCCGGGTGAAGTCAAAACCGAGGTGTTCGACATCGATCTGCGCATGCGCAGCGGCAAGACCATGCCGGCGCGGCTCTATCACAAGCTGGCCTTCGGGGCGGACGGCGTGCCCGGCGCGTCGCGGACGCTCGTGATCAGCCGCGCGCGCGACGAGCGCTCCGATCCGCAACGCGCCGCTGAAGTTCGCTTCATGCGCTTCTTCGATCACACCCCGATGGCGATTGCGACCGTGGACCGCGCCGGCGCCGTCGTCCGCGCCAATGCCCGCTTCGCCAAGCTCGCGCAAAGTCTGAGCCCGGATGCGGCGGCCAACAAGTCGATCTTCAGAGCGGTCAATCCCCGCGACCGCGGCCTGTTGGTGGCGGCCATCAACCAGGCGGCGGAGGGACAGGGCGACATTCCGCCGGTCGAGGCGATGCTCGACGGCGCGAAGGAGCGGTGGGGCCAGTTTTTCGTCACCCCGGTCGAGGAAGATGAGCGCGAGACCGAGGCCGCCATCGTCTACATGCTGGAAACCACCGAGCGGCGAACGCTCGAAAACCAGATCAACCAGTCGCAGAAGATGGACATGGTCGGGCAGCTCGCCGGCGGCATCGCGCACGACTTCAACAACGTGCTGTCCGCCATCATGATGGCGAACGATTTCCTGCTGAACGCGCACAAGCCGACCGATCCTTCGTTCCAGGACATCATGCAGATCAAGCAGAACGCGACCCGGGCGGCGACGCTGGTGCGGCAGTTGCTGGCGTTCTCGCGCCGCCAGACCTTGCGGCCGCAGGTGCTAGATCTCGGCGACGCGCTCTCCGACCTCACCATGCTGCTGCGCCGTTTGATCGGCGAGAAGGTCAAGCTCGATCTCGTGCATGGCCGCGATCTGTGGCCGGTCAAGGTCGACGTGTCGCAATTCGAGCAGGTGATCGTCAATCTGGCTGTCAACGCCCGCGATGCGATGCCCGAGGGCGGCAAGCTCACGGTGCGCACCGCCGATGTGACCTCGGAGGAGGCAGGAAAGCTGTCCTATAAAGGCATGCCGGCGGCCGAATATGTCCGGATCGACGTCATCGACACCGGCACCGGCATTCCCGCCGACATCGTCGATAAAATCTTTGAGCCGTTCTTCTCAACCAAAGAGGTTGGCAAGGGCACGGGCCTCGGGCTTTCGACGGTGTATGGCATCGTCAAGCAGACCGGCGGTTTCGTTTATGTGGACTCCGAGGCCGGCAAGGGTACCTCTTTCCATATCTTCCTGCCGCGGCACCATCCCGAGCAGGAAGTCGCGGTCGAACCTCAAGCCGCCGCTAATGGCGCGGTCAAGGAAGCTCCACCGAAGCCCCGTGCCGACCTGACGGGGCAGGGCACCATCCTCCTGGTTGAGGACGAAGAAGGTCTGCGCTCGCTCAACGCGCGCGGCTTGCGTTCGCGCGGCTATAGCGTGATCGAGGCGTCGAACGGCGTCGAGGCGTTGGAGGCGCTTGAAGAAAAGAACGGCGCCGTCGACCTCGTGGTTTCCGACGTGGTGATGCCGGAAATGGACGGCCCGACCCTCCTCAAATCGATGCGCGGGCGCAATCCGGACCTCAAGATCATCTTCGTTTCGGGTTACGCGGAAGATGCCTTCGAGAAGAGCCTGCCGGAAAATCAGCAATTCGCCTTCCTGCCGAAGCCGTTCACGCTCAGCCAATTGGTGGCTGCCGTGAAGGAAACCATGACGCCGTCGTGAGGGGCGGTCTCGTGTCCCGGACGTGGGTAGCAGCATCCTTCATGCTGCTCCGCAGAGCCGGGACCAACGTCCGAGTGCGCTTTTACGCGTCATTATGGATCCCGGGTCGGCAGCGCACCACGGAACCTGTGCTCGGGCCGCGCGACGCGCGGACCCGGTATGTTGCGCAGCGCCCGGGAAACGCGCCAATGTCGCGACATCCCCGCGACCGAGGGCCGCAGCTTGGGTTCGCGATAGTGGCTTCACTTTTAGGCAACGCTGCCCATGTTAAGGGCGTTCCCATTGCCGGGGACTTTCGAGGAACGACACATGAAATTCACGCAACGCGCGCGCGGCTTCGTCCAAGCGATCGCCATCGCTTTATCATTGGCTTTACCATTGATGCTTGCCGTTTCGTCCGCCGACGCCCGTATCGGCGGTGGCGTCAGCTCGGGGTCACGGGGAACGCGGACTTTTTCGGCGCCCCCGAGCACTTCGACCGCGCCGAATACGGCACAGCCGTTCAACCGCACCATCACCCAGCCATCGAGCCCTGGCTTCAACACGCCGGCCGGCGGGGGGTTTTTCAACCGCCCCGGCATGGGAATGCTCGGCGGCCTTGCCGCGGGCTTCCTCGGCGCCGGCCTGCTGGGCATGTTGTTCGGCGGCGGTATGTTCGGCGGGCTTGGCGGATTGTCGTCGATCTTCGGCCTGATCCTGCAGATAGGCCTGATTGTCCTCCTGGTGAGGTTCGCGATGTCGTGGTGGCAGCGCCGTCACACCACGGCCTCGGCCTATGCCGGTGCCTCGATGGGAGGTCTCGGCGCGCAGTCGAGCTTCCGTTCGGGAACTGGTTTTGGCTTGGGTTCGGGCAACGCGCCGCTTGAGATCACCCCGCGCGACTACGAAGCCTTCGAACGCTTGCTCGGGCAGATTCAGGAGGCGTGGTCGAACGAAGATGTCGCCAGACTGCACACGCTCGCCACGCCCGAAATGGTGTCCTATTTCGCGAAGGATATGGAGGCGAACAAGGCTAGCAACGACATCAACAAGGTTTCCGACGTCAAGCTGTTGCAGGGCGATCTTGCAGAAGCCTGGCGCGAAGGCGATACCGATTACGCCAGCGTTGCGATGCGCTTCTCGCTGGTCGACAAGACGCTCGAGCGCACCACCGGCCGCCTGGTCGGGGGCAGCGAACAGCCCACGGAAGCGACCGAAGTGTGGACCTTCGTGCGTCGGCGCGGTGACGATTGGGAGCTTTCGGCGATCCAGCAGACCTGATCGTCTGCGGCATAACTGCAATACGAGGCGCTGCGGTTGACTCCGCGGCGCCTTTTCATTTTGCTCTGACCACCCTGGTCTAGCCGATGGATCAAAAAAAACAAACGGGAGGAATAGATGCCAAACCTTATCTCGCGCACAAGCTTTGCGATCGCCGCGGCCGCTTCGTTCGCGGTGATGGCCGCGCAACCCGCGCAGGCGCAATCGGCCAACGCCACTTTCTTCGTGACCAGCAACGGCATCGGCAATGGTGCCAGCCTCGGCGGTCTTGCCGGCGCCGACAATCATTGCCAGACCTTGGCGCAAGCGGCGGGTGCCGGCGCAAAAACCTGGCGCGCTTATCTCTCTACGCAAGCGGCCGACGGCAAGCCGGCGGTGAATGCGCGCGACCGAATCGGCAAGGGGCCGTGGCAGAATGCCAAAGGCGTCGTGATCGCCAAGGATGTCGCCGAGCTGCACGGCGCGAACAATCTCACCAAGCAGACCGCGCTGAGCGAGAAGGGCGAGGTCATCAACGGTCGCTTCGATACGCCGAACCGCCACGACGTAGTCACGGGAACGCAGCCGGACGGCACCGCATTCCCCGCCGGCGACGACCGTACCTGCAAGAACTGGACGAGCAGCACGCAAGGCTCGGCGATCGTCGGCCATTCCGACCGCATCGGCCTGCGCGACGACGACGCGTCGAAATCCTGGAACAGTTCGCACGCTTCGCGCGGACCGGACGGCGGCTGCTCGCAGGCCGACCTCAAAAGCACCGGCGGCGACGGTCTGATGTATTGTTTCGCGGCGAATTAAATCCGCATTGCCGCGTTGGCGCTTGAGGACGTAGCTTCGCACTCGGAAAGTTACGTCCTTTTTCATGCGTGAGGGACATTCGATGCGCTACAAACTCTATTACTGGCCCACGATTCAGGGCCGTGGTGAATATGTCCGCCTCGCGCTGGAGGACGCCGGTGCCGCGTATGACGACGTTGCGCGCGGCAGTCGCGGCGTCGCGGCGATGATGAAGATGATGCAGGCGCGCTCCACGACGCCGCCATTCGCGCCGCCGTTTCTTGAAGCTGGAAAGCTCGTGATCGGGCAGACCGCCAACATCCTGCTCTATCTCGGATCGCGCCATGGTCTGGCGCCGAAGGCCAAAGCGGCGCGGCTCTGGGTCAATCAACTGCAGCTCACGATTGCGGATTTCGTGGTGGAAATTCACGATACCCATCATCCGCTGGGGCCGTCATTATATTACGAGGAGCAACGCGCACCTGCGAAGAAGCGCACCGAGGAATTCTGGAAGTCGCGCGTGCCGAAATTCACCGGCTATTTCGAGCGACTCCTGAAAAGCAACGGCGGCGGGTATGTGACTGGCCGCAAGGCAACCTACGCCGACCTGTCGCTGTTCCAGATCGTCGAAGGCCTGCGCTACGCCTTTCCGAAGCGCATGAAGGCGTTCGAGCGCAAAATTCCTGCCGTCGTCGAGTTGCACGACCGCGTCGCCGCACGACCGAATATCAAGGCCTATCTCGCAAGCGAGCGGCGAATTCCGTTCAACGAGGACGGCATTTTCCGCCGGTATGAGGCGCTGGATATCTAGTTCCTCGCATCATTTTCGGGATGGTCCGAAGGACCAAGTCCGGAATCGCTCCGCTCCTTACCAAAGCCCCGGCAACAGACGATAGCGCACCCGCGTCGCATAGTCAGCATAGCCCGGCAGGCCCGCGAGCAATGCGCGTTCCTCGATCCGCGCGCGAACGGCGAAGAGCAGGGCGAATAGAGGCGCCATCGCGAGGCCCCACCATGAGCCGAGAAGCAGCGGCGCGCCGATGAAAAAAAGTACGCTGGCGCTATACATCGGGTGCCGTACATAGGCGTAAGGCCCACTCGAGATCACGCGGTGGCCGCGCTCGGTCTGCAGCTTGACGACCGGCGAGGCGAATGAATTTGTGCGCATGACCCACATGACGAAGCCGGTGGAAGCAAGCAACATCGCCATTCCCAGCGCCTGCAATACAATAGGGAAGTCGAATTCGTGGACGCGGGCATCGCGCCCGATCGTGACGAACCAGATGAGCGCGGCGAGGCCGAACACCGGCATGAAAACCTTGTCGGCGAAGGGCTGATTCTTCTGCATCATAGGGTGCATGCGCTCGGCGAGCAGCGCTGGATCGGTTTTGGCAAGCCATAGTCCGCACGCCACGCCGAGGATCGCCACGGTGCCGAGGAACACCCACGCCACTGGCCAATGCAGCGTGTCCGCAGGCACGAACAACAGCGCGCCCATGACGGCGACCCAGATGATGTTCTGCAGCAACAATTTCGCGATCACGGGTGTCCCCGGTTCTTGGGACACCATGATCGCATTTTTCGGCAAAGTTGCGACGATTGCTTTCTATCGCCGTCGTTGCCGGGCTTGACCCGGCAATCCATCTTCTTCGCCAAGGCCATCACGAACACGGCCATTGCGACGATGGATGGATACGCGGGGCAAGCCCGCGTATGGCAATGCTTGCCTCTCGCTCAAACGATCTGGTCGACCCGCGTTCCCTGTCCAGGCGGCAGCGGCGCCGGAACCGTCGCGCGTGTGGCCTGCGTATCGCCGGCATCAGGCGTTTGGGGGGCGCTCACCACCGGTGGATTCACCGCCGGCGGCGCGACGGGGGCTACGGGGGTTGGTGTCGAAATGCTCGAAATACTCATCGAAAATATCCCTCAAGCTTCATCAGGCACACTCTGACGAGGCCAGCCCCAATGCTTTATGAATCCAAACCGTAAACCGCATGCGATCGCGGCCAATCCCGTCCCATGGTGAACGGCAGCCTCCAATTTCGTTAAAAAAAGATCGGTTTTTAATCGGTCGAGGCCGAAGCTCACTCGTCCGTGCCGCGTGAGATCGTGATCGAGGCGTCCGTCTTGGTTCGGGAACAACGCATGTCGAGACGACGGTAGCGCATCGAGACGTCGTCGCCGGCAAAAAGGCCCATCCGTTTGATGCAGCGCGAAGCCCCATTGCGCATGTCGTCTTTCGGCAGCGTGAAGATGATGGCGCCGGCGCTGGCGACGAGTTCGAAAAAGGCGGGCGTCGGCTTGCGGCTCGTGGCTTTGGCGAAGAGCTGGTGCGCGACGTTGCGGCCGGGGCAGCCGAGCGTGATTTCCTTCGCCAGCGGGTGCGACAGGTAAATCACATTGGCTGCGGTCTTGCCAACAGTGAGGTCGTCGACCTGGTTCTTGAGTTGGACCGCGAGATCGTCGCAGCGATCGGCGCGGGCGGGGGAGGAGGCTGACAGGGCCAGCGCTGCGGCGGCCATGAACGCGAGCGCGGCGGTGAGTGTGGCCGATCTCAAAAAATATCGTCTGAAGATCATCGCGAATGCTCCCTTGCGCCATTGAAGCGCCCGCGAAGGGTCGGTGCAAGGGTGGAGCCTATCTTCCCTCATGGAAAAAGCGGGATTGTTAGGGCTATGAGAGCTCTTTTCAGCCATATAAAAATCTGGTAATTTTTACATATTAAATCATGGTTAGGTTCCGATGTCCGATTTCGAGTGGGATGCCACGAAAGACCGGATCAATCGGTCCAAGCACGGCGTTGGTTTCGAGCTTGCTCAGCAGGCGTTTCTGGATCCGTTGCGCGTGATCGCCGAAGACCTCGATCACAGCGGTGGCGAACAGCGCTACTTCTGTTTCGGCCGGGTCGAAGGCGTCATGACGGTGCGCTTCACGTGGCGCAATGAGAGGATCAGAATTTTTGGGGCGGGCTACTGGCGAAAAGGAAGGGCGATCTATGAAAAAGCCAACGGTTAAATATAGTAAGGGCGAGATTGGCCGCGTCAGGATTGTCGAGGACTTTTTGCCGCCTCCGGACCGGTTGGTGCTCCGCGAGGAGAATGTGAAGGTAACGCTAAGTCTTTCGCAGCGCTCGGTGGCGTTCTTCAAGCGCGCCGCGCGCCAGCGCCGCGTACCTTACCAGCGCATGATCCGCGCGCTGGTGGACGCCTATGCGGAGAAGCAAGAAGGGAAGGGGTGAGGGACACGCAGTATGTGTACGGCTTGGGCCGCGGAGCGTCTTGGCAGCGAAACAAAGCGTGCGATATTGGAGCTGGCAGATTTGATTGAAGCTCAAGCGTCGGAACTCGATAGGCATGCCACCTAGGTGACCTCATTATTTCTGGCCTTGGCCTTTGCTAGCGTCTATCTTTAGCGAGAGTATGAGACCGACACCTCCCTTTGCGAGCCGCCCATGAACGCCCCCACCGCTTTCCCCGATCAGCAAAAGCCCGTCCCGCCCTACAAGCACACGCCGTTGTTTCCGCTTGGGCCGGATACCACGCCGTACAAGAAGATCACGGCCGAGGGCGTGCGGGTCGAGAAGGTGCTCGGCAAGGACATGCTGGTCGTCTCGCGCGAGGCGCTGCGGGCGTTGTCGGAGGCGGCGTTCGGCGACATCAATCACTATCTGCGGCCGGGGCATTTGAAGCAGTTGCGCAATATCCTCGATGACAAGGAGGCGAGCGACAACGACAAGTTCGTCGCTTTTGATTTTCTCAAGAACGCGAACATCGCCGCCGGCGGCGTGTTGCCGATGTGCCAGGATACCGGCACCGCGATCATCATGGGCAAGAAGGGTTGCAACGTCCTCACCGAAGGCGACGACGAGGCGGCGTTGAGCGAAGGCGCGCGCGACGCTTACCTGCGCCGCAATCTGCGCTATTCGCAGGTCGCCCCTCTGTCGATGTATGAGGAGAAAAACACCGCCAACAACATGCCGGCGCAATGCGAGATCTATGCCGAGGGTGATGACGCCTACAAGTTCATGTTCATGGCGAAGGGCGGGGGCAGCGCTAACAAAAGCTTTCTGTTTCAGGCGACGCCCTCGGTGCTGACGCGCGATCGCCTGCTGGCGTTTTTGAAGGAGAAGGTGCTCACGCTCGGCACCGCGGCGTGCCCGCCCTATCATCTCGCCATCGTGATCGGCGGCACCTCGGCCGAACTCTGTATGAAAACCGTGAAGCTTGCCTCGGCGCGTTATCTCGACGCGCTGCCGACTCATGGCTCGGCCGACGGCAATGCGTTCCGTGATCTCGACATGGAGCAGGAAATCCTGAAGATGACGCAGTCGCTCGGCGTGGGCGCGCAGTTCGGCGGCAAATATTTCTGCCATGACGTGCGCGTGATCCGGCTGCCGCGCCATGGCGCTTCCTTGCCGATCGGGCTCGGCGTCTCTTGCTCAGCCGACCGCCAGGTGCTCGGCAAGATCACCAAGGACGGCGTCTATCTCGAAGAGCTCGAGCATAACCCCGCGCAATATTTACCGGCGGTGGAGCAATCGCTCGGCGGCGAGGTCGTCAAGATCGACCTCAATCAACCAATGAAGGATATTCTCGCAACGCTCTCAAAGCACCCGATCAAGACGCGGCTGTCGCTCACCGGCACCATGATCGTGGCGCGCGATTCCGCGCACGCCAAATTGCGCGAGCGGCTGGAGAGGGGCGAGCCGCTGCCGGATTATTTCAAGAACCATCCGGTTTACTACGCCGGTCCGGCGAAGACGCCCGATGGTTACGCCTCCGGCGCGTTCGGCCCGACTACGGCGGGACGGATGGATTCCTTCGTCGATCAGTTCCAGGCGGCGGGCGGCTCGATGGTGATGGTCGCGAAGGGCAACCGCGCGGTCGCGGTGCGCGAGGCCTGCAAGAAGCACGGCGGCTTTTATCTCGGCTCGATCGGGGGGGCGGCGGCAAACCTCGCCGAACACTGCATCAAGAAGGTCGAGGTGGTGGAATACCCCGAACTCGGCATGGAAGCGATCTGGCGGATCGAGGTCGAAGATTTCCCGGCCTTCGTCATCATCGATGACAAGGGCAATGATTTCTTCAAGGAATTGAATTTGGGGTAAAGGCTCAGGCGTTCCCCGGATGCTGCGCAGCGCACTTTCGCGATGCGCTGCTGATCCGGGGTCCATCTCGCTCGATCTCATATGGGTTTAGGCTCTGCGCAGCAGCGCGAAGAGCGCTGCTACCCGCGTCCGGGACACGTCTTACGCCCGCGTTCCCTTGAACGGGAAGCTGCCCATCGGGCCGATACCCATTTCACCCGAAATGGCGTCGCCGGAGACCTTGCCCGTGAATTCCAGCGTCAGCGGCATCGGGTTGGTGATCGATACCTTCCAGAACACGTCGTCGCCGTTCGCTTTGCCGTCGAAAATATCGGCCGAATTGCCGTCGGCGCCTTGGGTCCCCGTCAGCGCGCCGCCGGCACTTTTGAGGCTCAGCGTGGCATTGCGGTCGCCCATCGGCGTGCTCATGGTGATGTTCCAGTTTCCGTCCACGGCCATCTCTTTAAGTCTCCTCAAGGTTTCCTGGCGAAACCGAAATGGTTCTGGGATCGATCTCGGCGGCCCAGACGGCGTTATAGCGTATCGCAAAGCCTGTGCCCAATCGTGTTGTGCCCGGTCGCAACTAATTTGGGACGTGCGCAAGTTGGGGAAGGTTTGATGCTTATGCGCGAAACACCTGACATTGGTCCGGAATCGTCTTAGAAGAGGTGCGTCGTTCTCCTCTCGGACCCGCGTGTCAGTTCCCACATCTCATGCCTGCCATTCCCTCGAATAAACCCTATCGCGTCGGCCGGTCCCGCACCGGGCTTGGGCTCTTCGCCACCAAGCCGATCAAGAAGGGCACCAAGATCATCCGCTATTTTGGTCCGCTGCTGGATTCGCGGAACAAGAAGCATGACGCCATCGAGAACAAATACCTGTTCGAACTCAATGGCCGCTGGACCATCGACGGTTCGGTGCGTAAAAATGTCGCGCGCTACATCAACCATGCTTGCAAGCCGAACGCGGAATCCGACGTCAACGTGCGCAAGCGCAAGGTCGTGATCCGCGCGATCAAGAAGATCGAACCGGGCGACGAGATCAATTACGATTACGGCACCGATTACTTCAAGGCGTATTTGAAGCCGATCGGCTGCAAATGCGCGGCCTGCGAAAAGAAACGCAAGAAGAAGCGCGCCGAGGCGTGGGCCGAAAGGCTGCGCCTGAAAGCCAAGGCCGAGAAGAAGGCTTTGAAGGAAGCCGAAAAGCAGGCGAAGAAAGAAAAGAAGGCGCAAGCGAAGTTGCAAGCAAGGCTCAAAGCAAGCCGCTCGGTGAACGAAAAGGAAAAACTCAACGGCAGCTCGAACGGCCTCGCGAGAGCAAACGGCAAGTCCTTGAACGGGCATGGCGGAAAGTCGCCCGCGCATAAAATGATGGCCGCTGAGGCCGGGATTTTGGCAAAAGCCAGCGTAAAGCAGGTTTCCGAAGGCCACGCTTCCGCATAGCGGCTCCCTTGCCCGCGCTGTGATTGCCTATTATCTCTGGGATTTCCGATGAGGACATCCCGATGAGCGCTCTAAAGCCCCTTCAGATCGATATCGTCTCCGACGTCGTGTGTCCGTGGTGCTACATCGGCAAGCGCCGCATCGAGAACGCGCTGGCGCTGGCCTCGGATGTGCCGGTCGAAGTTCACTGGCGGCCGTTCTTCCTCAATCCGTGGGTGCCGCGTGAGGGAATCGGCCGTGACGAATATCTCACCACGAAATTCGGTTCGGTCGACGCCTATAAAGGCATCGCGGAGCGCGTCGTCTTGGCCGCGGGCGAAGAGGGCCTGGAGTACCGCCCCGGCCTCGTGAAGCGGCAGCCGAACACGATCGATTGTCACCGGCTGATTCGCTGGGCCGACGCGAAAGGCAAGTCTGCTGAAGTGAAACAGCGGCTGATGGAATTATATTTTCGCGACGGCGGCGATCTCACCGATGTGAATGTGCTGGTGCAGGCCGCGACCGATTGCGGTCTCGACGCCGAGGACGTGCGCAAGCGTCTTGCGACCGATGAAGATGTGGAATTGATCTCGGCGCAGGCGAAGGAAGCCTCCGACAAGGGCATCTCCGGCGTGCCGACCTTTGTGTTCGCGCGCAAATATGCGGTCTCCGGCGCGCAACCGGCCGAGCAGCTCGCCCGCGCCATCCGCCAGGTGTCGGCGGAAGTGAACGCGCAAGCGGCGGAGTGATCTTCTTGTCCCGGACGCGGTGCGGCGCACTTGGCGCTGCTGCGCAGCATCCGGGGAACGACCGGTAGCTCCGCTTACGCCCCCTTCAGGTAATAATTCGCGCGTTTACCGAGCGCGATGCGGCGGAGGATGCGACGCATCGTCATCGATGTCCGCAGCGGTTTGATCGCCGCGACCACGGTGCGGTAGAAGGCGAGCTTGAGCACGTCGAGCACGGGCTGCGTGCCCGGCGGCTTTTGCGGCAGGCCGATGCTGCGCAGCATCGAATTGAAGAAATGCAGGTCGTTGAGGCGACGGACCTCGCGCGTCTTCCAGGTGATCGCCATCGAAATCGAATAGCTGTCGGCGGTGCGCACCCAATGCGGCCACTCATACGGCACGTAGCAGCCGTCGCCCGCGAACAAATGGAATTCCTGGGCGCGCTTGGCGAAACTGTCATTGTATTGCAGGTTGCGGTGCTTGGTCAGCGAGCGCTCGATTTCGTCGTCGGAGACGATGGCGCGGTCGTGATTGTCGAAAAGCGTGAAGAATTTCTCGCCGTGAATATGCACGAAGAAATTGTCCTCGCCGTCGAGATGGAACGGCGTGGTCGAATTCGGCGAGGACACGAACAAAAATCCCTCGACCTGTTCGAAGCCGGCGTCGAGCAGGCTGTTGAATCCGCGCGCCCGCGCCACCGAGAGCAGCGTGTCTTCCAGAAGCGCCCGATAGGCCGGCGATTTCTCCACGCGTTTGAGCACCATCCAGGCGCCCGAGGTCTCGATGCGCTTCACCACTTCGATCGGATCGAGATCGACGGTCGGGGTCGCATCCGGATCCTGGCTGATCGCGACCTTGCCGGAATTGTATTCGATCAGGTCGCGCGGCAATTCGGACGCCAATTGTGCGATGCGCGGCAACGTCAACAGCGGGTGGCCCACAAGCTTGTGGCGGATCGCGAACGGCTTTAACGGAAAGTTGCGCTTGAGTGCGTCGTTCGTCGCGGTGATCACCGGCGCTACTTCGGTGGTGGCATTCATGACGGTTTCTCCTGGCGTTTGCGGATGAAATGAACAAGGTGGCGAACGGGCTCGCGCAGCGATGCGCGCAAGCCGATCGCCGCATGGATCATCGATACGACGGGATCGTTTCGCCGCAGCGGAATCAAGACGTCGCCGATCGCAAGGCGCTCGCGCCAGATCGGATTGATCATCGGGTGATCGGCGATGGCGATGGAGTCGGCGAGCGCGATTGAAGGATCGGCGCACAAATGTCGCGTCAGATCGAGCGTCAACTGGACGCCGGGTGACAATTTCGCGAAGCGTTCGTCGACCCCAAGCTTGAAGTAGAACGCGCGATCCTGATGCCGGAGTACGACCCCGGCCGCGACCGGCGTTTCGCCCGCATGCAAGCTCACGATCTCGCACTGCCCGATCTCGGCGAGCGCCATCGTCGCGCGCCGGATAAAGCGGGCGTCGCCTTCGTCTTGTATCAGCGCGGTGCCGCGTCGGGCCTTCCAGCCGCTGGCTTCGAGCATCAGGAATAGTTCGACCGCTTGTTCGATTTCTTGCGGCCGGCGCGCCACCTCGAAACGGACGGGGCCGTGCTCGGCGAGGCGATTGCGCTGGCGCCGCAATTCTTTCAGTTTCTTGGCGCCCAGCGCCTCACGCAGCGATTCATCGGCGTCGTGCCTGGCGTCGAGCGCCGCGCGGACGTGGGATTGCAGCAATCTCGGGCGCATGCCGCCTTGCCGCAAAACCCGGTCGAAGGTTTTCATGGCCGCGCCATCGAGCGCCACGTCGCGCAGGGTCAGCGCGTGAGCGCCAGCCTTTCGCGCCTGGTGCATCAATTCGACGACGGCTTCGTCGGGCGTCCCGCGATCGAGCAGTGGCGTGCAAAGCGTGCCGTAGGGATCGGCGCTCACCAAAGCCGGCAGAGGGATTTTATAGGCGCGCCACATCGAAATGACAGGCAAGAGGCCGATCAAACGCGTTGATTCATCGGTCGCAAGCGACACGTCGCTCCACGCACCGAGTGCGCCGACGCTCGAGCGGCCGCGCGCCGAGGCGTTCACCGCCATTTCCCAATCGGCCAAATAAAAGCCGTTCGGTTCGACGGCGCGTTCGGCCAGCGCGCGCCATTGGCTGGCCGACACCGACGTGAGCGGCGGACATGCCTTGCCGTGAGGCCAGTGCGCCGCCTGCGCGCGTTTCGCGATGGTTTCGTTCATCGCCGCACGATGGACCGCCGTGGAATTTGCAATCTCGACCACGTCCCGCTTCCCCGTTCGCGGGCGTCGGCGAGGCTTTTTGGCGCCGCTCCTCGACCCGCGTTGTAGGCAAGAGGCTTAGCGGAAAAATTGGAAAATGCCGTTGGTACGGCGCTTCAATTTGAGCGGTAGTGTTAACGGGCTGTTTGCCATGCGACGTGCGCGCCTTGAGAGTTAAACCTAGAGCGTTTTCCAGCGAAAGCCTGCCCCGGACGCGATCCGGGGTGGATGCCGGTTCGCGTCAAGAAAACGCGTCAAAACAAAGAAATAGAGCCTCCGTTCCGATTCAATCGGAACGGAAAAGGCTTTAGACCGAAACGTTAAATAGGCTCGAAAGTCTCGGATGCGCAGCTGTCGTCGACCTCGGTGCGCCGGCGGTCGACAATCAGACCGCCGCTGATTGTGACACGGTAAGTTTGGGTCCCCAGCGGTTGTCCTGTGGCCGATGTGATCTCTGCCTGCACACAGGTAGTCCAGCCTGATCCGTGCAGCTCGCGGAGTGGCGTTGAGACGCGCACGTTGCGCGGATAAGAGCTGGCCAAGAACACGGACTCCAGCCTCTCGTGCACAAGCTGCCTTACGTCCGGTGGCAGATCGGGCGGGGGAGGCTCCGGGGCTTTGGCGCGCATGAACTCCGGTACCGGCGAGCGGCTGTCGGCGAGGCCGCATGCCGCCAGCATGAACGCCCCGCTCGCCATCAGCGCCGTATGGACAAAGATCCGCCCCATCCGCTGTCTTTATCCTGAGCCAGTGAAATTTGCCTGCAGGATCTTTCCGGAAGAACCGGTTTCTACTTTTCCGGATCATGCTCTAAAGGCTACAATACTCAAGAATTGGGGCGAGGGGAGGCAGTGGCGATGAAGACCACGTTCACGGCTGCGGCGGTGATTCTGACGTTGTTGGCGGCGCCGGCATTTGCTCAAGGCAAGAAGGGCGGGGACGGGCCGCCGAAGGCCCCCGAAGACGCGACCAAGAAGATCGACGAGAAGGCCTACAAGAATGCGCTCGAAAGAATCCCGGAGCCTACGGAAAAGTACGATCCATGGGGCGTGGCACGGCCTGCGGAGCCAGCCAAGAAGCCCAAATAGAGCATTTGGTGGAAATGGCACCGGATTGGGCGCGGTTTGAAAACGTCTAACTTGACGCCGTAAGATGAGGAGTGGGGAAGTGTCGACCATGTTCAAGCGCTTGGCAGTAATTTTTAGCGTGGTCGCCATCGGACTCGTCCTGAGTGGCTGCACCAAATGCGGTCCGTTCTGGGACGATTGGATGCAATCGCCGAAATCCTGCAAGTCGGATCATTTTTGAGCGGCGATCCCGCGGCTAAGAGACCGGTTCACCGCCGGGAAAATGTCAGGAGCATTTGATGAAGGGCCTTGGTACAAGAATTGTTAGTGCGGCGGCGATCACCGCGTGGCTGGCTTCGTCCGCTTACGCCCAGATAGCACCCAGCTTCAGTCTCTCACCGCCGCCGGTCTCCAAGACGCAGGAGGAAAAGGACGCCGACGCGGCGCAAGATAAGGCGTATCGAGAGTCGCTAAAAAAGATACCTGATGCCAAGACCCCGGCCGATCCGTGGGGCGTTGCGCGGAGCGTCGACACGTCCAAAGCCGATACGGCCAAAAGCAGCAAGACCGATGCATCCAAGATCGATGCATCTAAGACCGATGCGTCGAAGCCGGCGAAGCCGCGAACTAAACCGGCCACGTGATTGATTGAACCTGATGCGGGCCGCCGGGGCCATCAGCCCAGCATGGCCGATTGATCGAGCAGCGTTTCGTAACACTCGCACGACATCCGCATCAGCGCAGAGCGGTCCAGGATCTTGATGACGCCGCGCGAATAGGTGATCGCGCCCGTCGCCTGCACCTTGCTTGCGACTTCCGTCACGGATGTGCGCCGCACCCCGAGCATTTCGGCGAGAAACTCCTGCGTCAAGGCGATGGTGTCGCTCGCCGCCCGATCCGCGCATTGTAGAAGCCAGCGGCAGAACCTCGCCTCGATCGAGTGCAGCGCATTGCAGGCGGCCGTTACCCGCGCTTGCGACAGCAGCACCTCGTTGTAGCGGATGCAGAGGTTGCGGATCGGTTCGCTGTTGGTTGCCGCGTTTCTGAAATGGGTTGCCGCGATTTTGCTGCAGGCCATCGGCATCTGCACGACGACCCGCACCAGCGACCTGTACAGGCTAAGGCCGGCCATTCCGCCGACCACGCCCTCGCGTCCGACGGTCGCGGTCTCGATCGCCTTGCCGTCGCGCAACACCGATAGCAGCGACAGCATGCCGTAATGCGGGAAGTAAATCTGATCGACCTCGTCGCCGGCTTCGAACAAAATCTGCGCTTGCGACAAGTGCACCGTCACCAGATGGGGAAGCAGCCGATCGAAATGATCGCGGGACAATGAAGCGAGCAGCTTATTGTCCAAGGGAAAACCGACGTGGGAAACGGATGCCTGCACTGCAATATCCTGCCCCGCCGGTCGGCCCGATTACCGTAGGGGTTGAAAAACGTTCCGACAGAGCGGGCCACGGGAAGCCTATATACGGGCATCAAACGTGCGCTGTCGGTCCGGTACCCGTCATAACGCCAATTCAGCGCTTCGATGATGTCGCGCGATCAGCATTTGAATCGCAGCAGTTTCGGCATTGGGTCGCAGATCGAAATCTATTGTCTAAAACCCGACTTAATGATCGGGTAAATGCCCTTTGGCAAGTGGTCTATCCAACCGGGCTGATCAATCGATGCTTGCTGCCGGTCTTTGGCGCCAGCGCCGGATCGCCAAGCAGCCGATCGAATTCCAGTTTCGAGATCGCGTAGCATTCACAGGCGCGCTGCCGCAAAGCTTCGCAATCCAGGATCGTGACGTGGCCCCGGCGGTAGCGAACGAGGCCTGCCTTCTGCAAGGTGCCCATCACGTCGGTGACCGTGGTTCGTCGGACGCCCAGCATCATCCCGAGAAATTCATGGGTGAGCAAAAATTCGTCTCCCGGCATCCGGTCGTGCGTCATCAAGAGCCAGCGGCAACAGCGTTGCTCCACCCGATGGAGGTGGGTGCAGGCCGCCGATTGCGCGACCTGATTGAAGAAGGCATGGGCGTAGCGAAGTATGATGAGGTTGAGCGTCGGGCTCCGTTCGATTTCGCTGCGGAAGCTGCGGGCGTCGAGTTTGAGAGCGGCGCCCGGAACCTGCACGTAGGCCGCGGAAGGCGCCTCGCGCTCGCCAAGGCAGACGGGCAAGCCCACAATCCCTTCATTGCCGATCGTGCCGACCTCCGCGCTCGAGCCGTCGGCGCTCGTGATCACGAGCGAAGCCACGCCGTTGATGGGAAAGTACACATGCTCGATCGGGCTTGACGCCCCGTAGAGGCTTTTCTTGTAGTCGAGTACGACATGAGACAAATGCGGCCGCAACCGCTCGTAATCGTCGTCCGACAAAAGCGAGAGCAGCCGGTTGGTCCGTCGATTACGCTCGGGCATGGAGTCCCCCCCTTCGGGGTGCTCTCGTCCGCCGGCGCCAGGGGTGCTTGCCGGCGACGTCAGATTGTATCGGTTTTACGTCCGGCCGGCGACTCGATTTGGCCCTGGGCGCGCCGGGGGACTCGGATTGGCCCCTACCAGCCCTATATTGAGGTTGTCGTATTTGTGCTGGAGTTGCGACATGATCGCTCGCCCGCGCGATCTGGCAGACCGTATGGCCGGCCGTCGGAAGCCGGACGACGGCTTTTTGCGTGAGACCTTCACGCTGCCGCGCGACCAGGCACGAGCGAAAGCGCGCGATTTTCTCACCCGCTATCCCAAGGCCGCCTACATGAGCGGCGTCGAAAGCTGGCGCGAGCTGCCAGGCGGCGACATCCAATTCACCATGCGGCGGCTGCCCAGCGCCGATTGAACTGGCGGCGGCGATCGGGCTGGTTGGCGGGCAAACCGGTGGCGCCTGACGCATGCGCTTGGCTGCGACGAAGGCGATGAGATCGGTGTAAGCAAATGAAAGAAAATAGATTTTATCCGTATGAGGCCGCCATCAAGGTGAGGCTTTCAAGCAATTCGCCGCAGAATCATTAACTTTTTCCAATTACCGGTATTCAAGTATTTGCACGTAGGGTTCGGCCTGAGGGAAACATGGCACGACACCGAAAGGACCTCGGCCAGCGCAAGCAAGTCCGGGTCGATCTGTACAAACAGGGGTTTTTAATCCCGGCGCCCGATGCGCCAGGGATCGAGTGTACGATCGTCGATGTTTCCGAAGGCGGTGCTTGTGTGGAGGTCGGCGGTCTTACGGTACCGGACCTGTTCGGCCTCGCTTTCACCGCGCGTGGCGAGGTTTTCCGGGTCTGCTCGTTGACCTGGCGCAGGGGCGAACTGGTCGGTGCCCGCTTCGTCGGTGCCAGCGAGCTTCGCGAAGGTTTGGCGCCGACCGACGAAAATCCAAAGCCTCTCAAGGCGCTTGCCTGAGACATTTCCATCAATTCGTCTTGTCCAAATTGGGACCGTTCAAATTGGGTCTCGCCTCGCTTATCCAACCGCCTCGCGGTTGGAGTTAAGTCGTCGGCTGGTTTTCCACGCCCCCGTTCATAGACGAACCCATTGAATTCACTTCATTTAATACGAACGGGAACGTTTGGTGGGCCGGCGCGTTACATCGGCGTGTCTTGACCTGACACGATCACTTCCGACGGCCTCAGCTTTCCCCCGGGCTGGGGTCGTTCTTCTGTCGGCGATCATTCGCTCTCGGTAATCCGGATCAGACCGTCGCCGGTAACGATCGGGCCCTTGGCGGTCACGACGACATAGCCGAGGGTGATGAGCTTTGTCAGATGAGGGGCCGGGATCGTCGGCGTCGGTGAAGTAATCGCGACCTCGATCAGGGAAGCGAATTCTTCGGGCGTCAAAAGCTTTGGCGCATGGACGGTCATCGGTGAACTCACTCACAGTTGCGCGTGCGGATAGTCCGACCTTTTCACGCCCGATCGCGATATCAAGCGGAATTAGGTCTCGCTACGAAAAGACACTACGGATCGATAATACCATTCGTTTCGCAGGAATGCCGACCGGGTTGTTGCGGGGGAGGGACAATGCGCCGTGGGCGTCAGTCGAATGCCACCCCGATCCGCTTCTCCGTGCGCCAGACCACGTGGCAAGGATGGCGCGAACCGTTCGCCACCAGCGTGAAGCGCTCCGGGATTCCGACGGGGCTCGTCACGTCGAGCGCCGCGCCGGTTTCCGAGACGTTGCGGAGCGTGCAATCGATCCCGCCGCCGTTGAACTCGATCGTTCCGGCCTTCAGGACGCGATGACGCTGGGCAATTCGCTTCTGCTCCATGAAAACTCTGATACGCCAAAATTCTAAGCAATCGGTGAAACTCCGTAACGCGGTCAGGGGGCGCGCTTACTTTTTGACGCCCATGCTTCGGACCACATGGGCGAGGCGATCGACAAAGTCTTTTACCCAAGCGTCTTTCATCTCAGTGTCTTTCACGTCAGCGTCTTTCACGTCAGCGCCTTTCACCTCGGCTGCTTCAACTAAGACAGCTTCACGCCCAAGCGTATCAGTTTCAATCCGACCGCCGGCCTCGTTATCCAAAATCTGGCGCCGGTGGCGAGCGGCCAGCAGTTGTTCTGGAGTGGTCATGCGACGTCCGACCTCCTTTTCGGGAAGGACCAACCAGCAGTACCAAACCACTACTTGAAATAGTGTTCCCAACAAAAACAACTAAAATGTGCGTTGGGCTTTTCTTAATTTTTCAACTCCAGCTGTGGCAAGCGATGCGCGCTTACAGCTGCGCGCAAACGCGTCCGCGCGTGAAGGCGGCCCGACGCACCTTTGCCGGGTATTAAGGTGCGCCGGGCCCAGGCCGTGCACCCGGTGGGTGCGAGAGCCCTGCTTAAACCAAAGCAATACTCGTGCCGGCGGGGCTGGCCTCTTTGTCGTTAAGGCCAAGCACGGCCAGGCCCGAATTGCGCAACCGAACCGGATCGCGCTCGCCGTATTTGGCGGCCTCGATGATGCGCTTGGCAATGAGATCGTAGATGATGGCGGGCTGTCCGATGTCATGAAGCTCCTTGCAAGCTTCGTCGAATGCCTCGCCTATGATGCGGGTAACGCCGTCGTCAAAGACCACGCTCGTCTTCCGAACAAACGGCAAAATAGACGTCACGCTAATTCCCCGGTGCCTATTCGCTCGGTACCACCTGAAGGGGAGTAATATTGCATATTTTACGAAATAACCGCAGCATAACTTTTTGGCATCGTTTGGTAATTCTACGTAGCTTCGGGCGGCCTTCAGGTGTCGTCGCTGATCGGACAGCTAACGCCTTGAAAATAGGGCCGTTGGCAGACAAAACTGGCGGGCGCCTACCCGGCGGTGCTGGCCTGCTGTGTTAACCCCTCGATCTTACCTTGCCTGTTTTGGCAGCAGATCTCTTGCCTCTTCCTCCGCCAGCAGCTTCCGGAGCAATTGCCGTTGGGCATCGCTTTTGGCTTCGGTGAGCTGCCTTCTGAAGATGGCCATGTTTTCGCGGTGAAGAAAATCTTCCACGGCGTTCTCCGTTCAGGTTGGCGACTTCAGGTCATGCCCAGCGAGCCAGAGAACCGCGTCCGATTTCATCGGATCGGCCTCAGTGATCGCAACGTGGACGTGAAGGCAGCCGCTACACTCAAAGGTCCGGATATCGAACCCGGATGGGCCGGGCGTCATCTTTGCCAAGCTCATGCGGGCGTCGCATCTCGGGCAATGCGGACGCTCGATCGATGTGAGTGACGGTTCGGCGTTAAGGGTATGGTGTTCTTGCATGTGACGCGCCCTGTGAATCAGGCGGGAGCACAACACTCTCAGTCACCGATGAAAGCCGGTGGCGGGACGGTGATGGATGGAACTAGACGCCCTTAATGTGCGAGAGTCGACATAAATCGCTTGAGGCTTGTTTGATCGAAGGGGTGCCAGTCCCGAAATCCGGGATCATGCGGCCTGTGAGGGTGAAAAGGGGCAGACCCGCCCGCGGTGCGTTCTTGTTTTAGGGATAGCTCTCCCACCGAAATAGGCCAGTGGCCGACGCAAACTAGGCCACTGAGGTAGAAAACAGGCCTGCACCAACTAAAGAGGCCGCCAACTGAGGCGGCCTCTTTTCTATTACTTCATTGCACGATCGGTGTGCCCGGTGAGGTGCCAGATCCGGGAGAGCCAGTCACAGGAGGCGTAGGAGAGGTAGATCGCAACGGGTAGCCTGGGGCGTAACCGGAGGCTCCGTTGGTGCCCGTGGCAGGTCCGGTTTGTCCAAACGAATGTCCGGGCGAACTAAACGAATGTCCGGACGAGAAACTGGAAACGCCGCCTCCGCCGCCGCCCAGACCGCCTGGACCCCTTGCGTCTGCCGCGGAAGATGCGCCGGCCAGCATCGTGACCACGGCTACGAACGAGAAGATCTTTTTCATTAGCCTGTCCCTTGGTTGTTGATCGACCGCGCGGGTTTCACTGGACCAAGGGGGCAGGACGACAGAGGAAATGGTGTGTCCGCATTGGGACACGCCCGCGGATAAAATAGGACGCGATCTTTTAAATACGGCTGGAACCTGCCCTCGCGGTGCTGGCCTAATCAGGGCAGCACCCGGCCGAGGAAGATGACGGCAAGGGACTATCAAGGGACTACGACGAAAGAGGCCGCAAACTGAGGCGGCCTTTCCGTGCGTCGGTTTTTAACGCCAGCCGCGATGACGACCGCGCCACCATCCGTAGTGATGGCCGCGACCGCCCCGATGGCCCCACCCATGACCATGGCCGCCCTTTACAAGGACGGTTGAACTCTCATGCGCCGTAATCGCGCTGGGATTTGCAACAGGCATTGCGGACGCGGACATGGTTGGAGCTAAGGCAAAAGCGCACGCGGCAAATCCGATTAACGAAAGCCGTTTCATGTTTCCTCCTTGGATTGCGTTATCGCGGTAAGGAAGAGAAAGTCCTGATCGCCACGAGAGTTCCATTTTTGAAACCAGGACACTGCCAACTCCGTCAGGCATTTCACCGCCCGAAATGAAAGAGGCCGCGAACTGAGGCGGCCTCTCTACTTCACAACAGATAAATTTCGTCGGGTTATTTCAGGAACCCCGGGGCGTAAACCGATGCGCCATTTCCGGAGCCTGATCCATTGGCGCGCATTTGTTGTCCCGGCGCGAAGGCGGCGGGTCCGGACAATCCCGGGACAGGCTTGAGACTGCTGCTGGTGGGGTGCTCGGATGCATATGCCGGGGTGAAGTGTGAAGCTCCGCCGCCCGGTCCCTTGGCAAATACGCTGGAAGCCGATGATGCGATGAGCAGCCCCACCACTGCGGCGCATGACAGATTTTTTTTCATTGGTAGCTTCTCCGTTTGATTGATCGGGAGCGTTCCCGCTTACCGAGAATGCCGAGAAGCTAATAGGATTCTGTCCTAAATAGGGACAATGAGAGCGGGACGTCTGATACTCTCAAGCTGTTGCGGTTGCGCATCACAAATCAAATTAAGCCACTGCCAAATTACTGGCTGAAATAGGCCACTCGCGAAAGCGAAACAGGTCACTAATTAATAATGGTAGCGGCACTGAACGATATCGAGTTGTTGCTTCTCGCCCTTGCCTGAAACGCGATAAACCAGACGGTGTTCGCCTGAAATGCGCCGGGACCACCATCCTTGTAGGGCATGTTTAAGGGGCTCTGGTTTCCCAAGCCCCTTAAATGGATCGCGCTTGATATCTTTGATGAGTTCATTGATGGAAGTGAGGATCTTTTCATCCTCTTTCTGCCATTGAAGATACTCTTCCCAAGCGGTTTCGGTCCAAGCGGTTATCATGTAGCCGCTGTTTTTGACTTTACCGGTTCAATAAGCTCGCGCGCTGTCAATTTGCCTTCATCTGCTTCCTTGATTGAACGAAGCAAGCGCGCAGCGTTAGCGGGACTTTTCAGGAGATGAACTGTCTCCATGAGTCCCTCATAATCCTCCTCCGACATGAGGACGACGCTGCGGGCATTCTGACGAGTGACGAGGAGCGGCGCGCGGTCATTGCAAACCCCATCCATATAGGACGCGAGATTGTTGCGAAGCTCGCTATATGAAACGTGTGCCATTGCGCTCTCCCACGGCTATTGTACAATAATATGTACGTACAGATAATTGTCAATGAGCACATAGCGGCGTGGATCATAATTGGGTTGTTCTATCCGCCGCACGAAACGACGCGAGATATGTTCTTTGAATGAAAGAGGCCGCCAACTGAGCGGCTTTTGATCGTTTAATAAAATGTGAATTGCGACTCGGATCGGAGCGGCGTAGGCATCGTGTGCGGTAAACTGGCGGGGTGCCAGGAACGGTAAACCTCATGACTCGCTCTGAGGGAGCTTCACTAGTCGGCATTGAGTTAGGCCAGCGGCCCGAAACCTACCACGACCCCCAATATGGTCAGACTGGGGATACTCAACCGACTTCACCGAGGCTATCCGTCCGCGATCTTTTGGCCAGACGGACAATATCGCCAAGTGCCAAGTCAAAAGCACAGAAAGCACCCAGGGTCATGACCGAGGTGCTTTTTGCTTTTGGAGGCCGATTTCAAATTAGGCCACTGCGATTTTCAAATTAGGCCACTGGGGGTCGAAACAGGCCACTACCCACCTCCCACCTCACGGTACTGGCCCCTTATGCCCGTCCTCAGCCCAAAAGGGGCCACTCAGGGTTTTCAAAAGGGACCAGCCAGAAAAGCCGGGAAAACTCTGCCGGGTTCGGCAATTTTGGCCTCCCTTATCCCGCCACCCTTCCAAGCCAACCATCTAATTTCGCTTCGCTTTCCTCGCGGCACGCTGTTTGCGTTTTCCGAAATGCTCGCGGCCGGTCAAAATTCGCAAACCACTGTTGCCGCGCAACACTTTCCGCCCTCACCGAGTTGGTGAACGGTGGAAAGGGGAACAAGGAGAAGAATCTTGACCAACCAGACGACACACGGAAGGGCATTCCGAGTTGTTTCCGGTGAAGGCACCAAGAGCGATGCGGTTATCCTGCCTCTTGGAGATGCGTCCGAGGCCACGAAATCGAAACGCCTCCTGATGTCGGAAGCGACGGCATTAGAAGCCCAATACGGCAAGAACGCCTATTCAGACTATTTGCTTGCGCACCATAAGCGCCCCTCCGCCATAGAGGCAGCGACGATTGGAAAGCTGCTCGGTGGCAGGGTTGAAGCCGATGACGGCTCCCTACAGCCGCCGCTCAACGCCGCCGACCGCGTTGCCTTGCGTGGCATCAAATCTCGCCGAAAGGCGGCCGCCCACCGGTATGACCAAATCCTGCGGTTAAGGTCCGCCATTGCTGCCTTGGCAGCGAATCATGACGATCCTGCCGACGTAATTTCCGGTGGAAGCGTTCTGTTAGAATGCCCAGAAATTGGCTTGCATCTGGACCATGCGCTAAGCTGGCTCTCCCGATTCGCTAAGGAGTGGCATAGCCGTGAGAAAGAGACGCGCGCCTGAGGTGCAAAATCTACTCGCTGCCCTAAAGGCCAAGATGGCCGTTAAGGGCGCATCATCCGAATCGATTGTTGCTGCCTTCATTAAACAGCATCCAGAGGTGATAGCGAGGGAAAATCTAGAACTCGTCTATATCGCCTTGATGAAACTTGTGGGCAATGTTGGTGTTGTTCGCGCGGGTTCGACAACCGCGCAAATTGAAATGTTCACGGAATTTGCCGTGCCCAAAACGGTGCTTTTCCGTATGTCGGACGGCTCCAAGGTTCATCGCCAACTTGAGACGTTGACGTTGAGGGAGGGACGCGAGCACGTTCTTGAGCGAACCAAGCCACGCACTCGCATTCCACCATCTGTCAAGGAGCTAACGCGGTTGCTGGACACGGTTGAGCCCTATAAGTCCGCAGCCAGATCTACCATCGGTCAGTGCTGGACTGAGTTTCAGAAATCGCAGGGCGGCGGCTAGTCCTTCCCGCCGTCGATTACGCGGAACGCGTTCCGTCGCTCGGGCGCGGTCGGGATTGGCGTAATCGGCTGCGTAGCGAGTGCAGCATTGATCAGGTCGCCGATGGCCCAAGTACGATCCGCAACGCCCAGCGCCTTCGCTGGCGTTGTCTTAAGCGCTTCGTGGACCCGGCAGAGGTTGTAGTGAGCAACGTACAGCGCGACCGCTGCAACGTGATTATCCAGCTTCTTTGAAAAGCCGTTGGTGAGCCGGGTAAACCGACGCTGCCCCATGCGGAGCGAAAGGTTTTGTCGCTCAACGTAGCTGGTCGAGACGTATTGCTCTGGGTCGCCCGATACTACTTCACGGCTTACAGCTACTACTGCGGCGGGCGAGTACCGGCCCTGCGCTTCCTTTACGAGGTGCGTTACCGAATAGGTCTTTACGATCACGCCATGCGAGGCGCTGTCGCCAAATGCGTCGCGGATCGCCATGCGGTAAGGATGAAAGCCGTCCGTTGAAATCTCCGGCTGGCCGATGACGCGGCTCCGCAGGTCGTGCAGAAAGTCCATCGTGCTTTCAGTATTCCGCTTGCCGACACCCCAGCTAATGATGGCCTTTTGCGTTCCGGCCATGCCGATGAAAATGTATTGATCGCCCTTGGCGTTGATCTCATGTCGCAGGACATTCTTTTGTTTCTTGCCAACAAATGACCACGCTTCATCAAGCTCAAGGCGGTTCACTCGAATGCCGACCATCAAGCGGTCGTGCAATTCCTGGCACCCGCGCCCGACGCGGAGCGCCAGCCGGGCAACCGTCTTGCGGTCGCAGCCGGTTAGGCGGGTGACGGCACGCTGGCCGACGCCCTCGCAAAGGGCGGCAATGATCTCAATTTGCTTTTCGCGGGAAAGGTTGTTCACGAAGCTCATCCTTCGGGTTGAGGGATGGCTTTCCGCGAGACTCTAGCAAATCAGCCTTGCACGGCGTATATTTGCCAGATGGTCATTCGCTTCGGGCTCATCCCCGGTGCGGTTGATCGGGATCGTCAGGGTTGCACCCCCGGCGGTCCCACTAATTCGTTTCCTTGGCGGCCCCGCCGGGATTCGGACCCGGACCTCTCGGCCTGTAAGAGCGAGCGTCCTACCGTTAGACGAAGGGGCATCTTTGAAAGAACCCGATTGGGGGCCGCGTTACTTGCTGGGTGCAGGGCGCGGCCCCTTCCTATGTGTCGTAGCCTCAGCGGCGGTCGGAAGTACGCTGAAGCTCTGGCAATATGGGCATAACAAGTCCTCCTGAGTTAATAATACGGATTTTCTTATTATGGTCAACGTAAAAATATAGAAATACGAAAAAAGTTGACATTCTGACGGTTTCGTGAAATCTGGTATACGGATAGACCTAAAACAGTCAGGAGAGACCAATGGCGGACAATGATAATGCCGGTTCTGCCCCGGCTCATAAGGTGGACGAAAAGAAGCGCTTTCGTTCTGAGATCGAATTTCCGTATGCCGATTTGGAGAGCGCGGTAGAGGTCGGAAAGACCATCAACGACAAAGCCGGTTCATCGTGCGCTGTTGACGAATTGGCGGCGTGGATGGGGCAATCCGCATCCGGCGGCACGTTCCGAACGCGGCTTGGTGCTGCTCGCATGTTTGGCCTGATTGAGACGGGGCAAGGGCGAGTCTCTTTGACTCAACTTGGTCGCGACGCACTGAATAATTCAGGAAAAGAGCGCGCCGCGCGCGTGGAAGCATTCTTGAACGTCGAATTATTCAGCGCGATGTACGACCAGTACAAGGGGAACGCATTGCCGCCGCCGCCTGCTATCGAGCGGCAAGTGGCGCAACTCGGAGTATCGCCAAAACAAACGGAGAGGGCGCGCCAAACCTTCATGAAGTCGGCTCAGTATGCCGGGTTTATTGACGCTTCCTCCGGTCGATTTGTTAAACCGGGGATCGCGGCGAAAGAGGAGGCTACGCAACATAACTTTGATGACGGCAAGAAGCGCGGTAGTGGCGGCGGCGGTAACGAGAATCCGCCGGACATTGATCCGATCATTGAAGGTCTTTTGAAGCGCTTGCCGAAGTCTGGCGACGTGTGGCCGGAAGCAGAGCGCAAGCTGTGGCTCCAGCTTCTCGAAGGTAGTTTTAAGCTGATCTATAAAGACGCGGCCCCGACCAAACTTCGGCCTCCTCCGGGTGACGCAGAATATCGCAAAGCACACGGCATGCCGCCAAATGATGACGATGGCGCGTTACTTGAAGCTGCGTCCAAGATGCCTTGGACGGACCAGAAATGAAAGAGGCCGCCAACTGGGGCGGCCCCTTCCGTTTTCAGCCATACCGGCTTTTCTTGAACCGCTCGAAAACCGCCGGACTCACGTCGTCGTCAATGTCGGTGACGATCGCTCCTACAGCGCTCTTTATTCGCTCTAGTTTTGCTTCAAGCTCTTCGACCTTGCACTGATTGTAGGTCAGAGACGCGCGCGTTTTACGATGTTCCTTGCGCAGATTCCAAAGCTCACTGCGAAGCTGTTGAATTTCCGTCCTTAACTCATGTTTGAATGGTTGGCCATAAAGATAGGGCATCTGCATCTCCTGCGTTCCGCGGGAACAAGCCAATGGAACCTGGATTTAGCCGGAATTAAGTTCCGCTAAAGGGGCCACTCCAAAAATCAAAAGGGACCATTCACCTTAGAAGGGGATGGAAAGGGGCCAGTACCCACCTCCGCATATATACCCTATAGACATGTAGAACAAACGCTGATATAGTCCTTTTGTTCCACAGACGGAACACATAGGAACTGGCGGGGAACGGCGCATGGCCCAGAAACCATCAAAAATTCGAGAGTTCCAAAAGCGTTTCCCCGACGAAGATGCCTGCCTGACACACCTCATGCGCAACCGCTTTGGCGAGCGCTTTACCTGCTTCAAATGCCAGAAAGAGGCGACCTATTACCGCGTCTCAACCCGTCGCTGCTTCGTCTGTGAGCATTGCGGCTATCAGGTCTACCCGACCGCAGGGACGCCCTTTGAGAAGACCCGGACCAGCCTGCGGGACTGGTTCTACGTCATGTTCCTGTTTTGCGAGACGCGGAACGGCGTCGCCGCCAAGGAAGTGCAGCGCCAGTTAGGCGTGACCTACAAGACGGCGTGGCGCATGTGCCATCTGATCCGGCTCTATATGGGCTATGTAGACGGTGATTACCCTTTAGGGGGACCGGGCAAGACGGTTGAGGCGGACGAAACTTTCATCGGCGGTCGCGATCTCAACGGCGCGCCAGATGACAAAGCCATTGTGCTTGGCATGATCGAACGCGGCGGCGACGTTGTGACACGCGTGGTGCAGGCTCGCACCAAGGGCCATATCATTCCGCACATCGTTCGTTTTGTGAAAGAGGGATCACGCGTACACACGGACGAAGCGTCAAACTTCAAGCTGCTTACTGAGAAGTACGGCTATGACCATGAAGCCGTTGACCACTCCGCGAAAGAATACGTTCGCGGCGACGTGCATACCAACTCAATCGAGTCGTTCTGGTCGCAAGTGAAGCGCGGGATCAACGGGACTTACGTTTGGGTTTCGAAGAAGCACTTGCAGCTTTACCTGCGCGAGTTCGAGTATCGCCATAACTTGCGGAAGCAGCCGATGCTGATGTTCGAGCTTTTGTTGCAGGCTTTTCCGAAGGTACGGGTTGAGTGACCATCGCGTGGAGGAGGAGGTCAAACCGCGATTGTTTTTTCTTCTGCATCGCTCGTCACCTTTCTAGAAGTAAGGGCTGACGGAAACTCTCGAAGTAGCTGCTTTTTTGAAACGCGGATCAATATAAATTTTATCCTTTGTCCCGTCTGGCCGTTCCGAAGCCACGCGCATGAATTATTCGGATCACCGCGCAAAGCAGCGTCGCTAAAATCGAGCCAGATATTCTCCCATTCGTTGCGATCAATGCAATCCTCTGGCCGATCAGGAAAAGTTCGACCCCATGATTTGAGTTTGCCTTTCTTTAACCGATTGTGAAACTCCTGAGCTAAATTTACCCTCACCATAGTGTCGGCAAAAATCTTCGCGTCGGTCTTATCAGCCTTAGCTGACGCTTTTTCAAACTGGCGTTTTTCTTCACGTTTCGCCCATTTGCTTCGACGCAAAATAAAATTGAATGCATCGATTACCGAAATGTCCGCCTCATACTCCATTGGGAATAGATGTGGCCTTATTTGAGACCACAACTCGGGCAGCAAGACGGTAGCAATTGCTAGGCCAGTAATGAAGGCAGCGAGCGTAGGATGAGCAGCATGTGAGGCCCACCATTGCTCTATTGGGGTGAGCCAACTCAAGGTCGACTCCCAATCCTTGGGGAGCGAGATAACTCCGAAGAAAGTCGCCAGCCAAACGATTGCGGCAGTTCCCCACCAAATCCATTTCCAGCGCATTCGCATGTCTCCCACCGCCCTATAGGGCTAGTTGTGGCAGACCGACATCTACCCGATCTAGGGTAAATGTTCCAAGGGTATATATCTGCCCACCTCACAAAAAGAACATATTGCGAACTTGGAACAAATGGGGTACATTGGTTCCGTCGATCGCCGATTCCGCCCTGTCTTCACAGCCGTTTGTCCCGCTCACGAATCCCCGCCATAAGGAGCACCACCTATGTCTGCCACTGCCCTGCGTATCGTTGAAGGATCCTCCATGGACAAGACCAAGGCCCTGTCCGCCGCGCTTTCCCAGATCGAGCGTCAGTTCGGCAAGGGCTCGGTGATGAAGCTTGGCAAGAACGATCGCTCGATGGATATCGAGACGATCTCGTCAGGCTCGCTCGGGCTTGATATCGCGCTTGGCGTCGGTGGCTTGCCCAGGGGCCGGGTGGTCGAAATTTACGGGCCGGAATCCTCGGGCAAAACCACGCTAGCGCTGCACACCGTCGCCGAGGGCCAGAAGAAGGGCGGCATCTGCGCCTTCATCGACGCCGAACACGCGCTCGATCCGGTTTACGCCCGAAAGCTCGGCGTCAATATCGACGAGCTTTTGATCTCGCAGCCCGATACCGGCGAGCAGGCTTTGGAAATCTGCGACACGCTGGTGCGCTCGGGTGCGGTCGATGTGCTGGTGATCGATTCGGTCGCGGCACTCGTGCCGAAGGCTGAGCTTGAAGGCGAGATGGGCGACGCGCTGCCCGGCCTGCAGGCGCGACTGATGAGCCAGGCGCTGCGCAAGCTCACGGCCTCGATCAACAAATCCAACACCATGGTGATCTTCATCAACCAGATCCGGATGAAGATCGGCGTGATGTACGGCTCGCCGGAAACCACGACCGGCGGCAACGCGCTGAAATTCTACGCGTCCGTCCGCCTCGACATCCGCCGCATCGGCGCGATCAAGGAGCGCGACGAGGTGGTCGGCAACCAGACCCGCGTCAAGGTGGTGAAGAACAAGCTGGCGCCGCCGTTCAAGCAGGTCGAATTCGACATCATGTATGGCGAGGGCGTCTCCAAGATGGGCGAAATCCTCGATCTCGGCGTCAAAGCTGGAATCGTCGAGAAATCCGGCGCCTGGTTCTCCTACGACAGCCAACGGCTCGGCCAGGGCCGCGAGAATTCGAAGGCATTCCTCAAAGCCAATCCCGACATGACCGCGAAAATCGAAATGGCGATCCGCCAGAACTCCGGCCTGATCGCCGAACAAATTCTCGCAGGCAGCCCCGAGCGCGACGCCGACGGCGAGGAGCCGGTGGAGGAGTGAGCTCTTCGTGTCCGGACGCGGGTAGCAGCGCTCTTCGCGCTGCTCCGCAGAGCCGGGACCCACGGCTTCCAAGCGTTGCTGTGTTGGAGGCGCGAGAGCAATGGAGGCGTCGTTCTTTATCTACATTCTCGCGAGCAAACGAAATGGGACGTTATATGTCGGTGTGACGAACAACCTTGTGCGGCGGTTGTCCGAACATAAGGCGAAGCTCGTTCCAGGCTTCACACGCAAATGCGTAGTCGACCAACTCGTCTATTTTGAAGCGTTCGATTCCGTCCTTGAAGCTCGCGCTCGCGAGCGCTCCTTGAAGAGCTGGCGCCGGGCTTGGAAGATCGCTCTGATCGAGAAGCTCAATCCGGATTGGCGCGATTTGGCCGACGATCTCAATTCATGAAGCTTAGCTCCGAGGGCCCGTTCGTGCCCCGGATGCTGCGCAGCGCGTTAGCGGTGCGCTGCTGATCCGGGGTCCATCTTGTTAGCGGAGGAGGGTGGGTCCCGGCTCTGCGGTGCATCGTGAAGGACGCTGCACCGCGTCCGGGACACGAGGTGCTTTGCGCTTCGCTACTCCAACCGCCTCTAAATTTTGTAGCTCGCGGGCGGTGCTTTCTCGTTCCCCGGATGCTGCGCAGCGCGTCAGCGGTGCGCTGCTGATCCGGGGTCCATCTTGTTAGCGGAGGAGGGTGGGTCCCGGCTCTGCGGTGCATCGTGAAGGACGCTGCACCGCGTCCGGGACACGAAATATTTCACTCCGCCGCCTCGGCGTAATCGCTCACCGGCGGACACGAGCACACCAAATTGCGGTCGCCATAGACGTTGTCGATGCGTCCCACCGGAGACCAGTATTTGTCGACCCGCGAGGTGCCGTTGGGGAAGCAGCCCTCGGCGCGGGTATAGGCGCGCTGCCAATTGTCGTCGGCGATGTCGTGCACGGTGTGCGGGGCGTGGCGCAACGGGGACGCTTCGACCTTCCAGCGGCCGGATTCGATCTCGGCGATCTCCTGCCGGATCGCGATCATGGCGTCGCAAAATCGATCGATCTCGGCCTTCGATTCCGATTCGGTCGGCTCGATCATCAGCGTGCCCGGCACCGGGAAGCTCATGGTCGGCGCGTGGAATCCGTAATCGATCAGCCGTTTCGCGATGTCGTCCACCGTAACGCCCGATGACACTTTGAGCGGACGCTGATCGACGATGCATTCATGGGCGACGCGGCCCTTGGCGTTGCGGTAAAGCACCGGAAAATGCGGGTCCAACCGGGCCGCGATGTAATTGGCATTGAGGATCGCGATCTCGCTGGCGCGTGTCAGCCCTTCGCCGCCCATCATCAGAATGTAGATGTAGGAAATCGTCAGGATCGACGCCGAGCCGAACGCTGCCGCCGATACCGGCCCCACCGGCGTCTTGCCGTTGGTGGGATGGCCCGGCAGGAAGGGCTTAAGATGCGCCTTGACGCCGATCGGTCCCATGCCGGGTCCGCCGCCGCCGTGGGGAATGCAAAACGTCTTGTGCAAATTGAGATGACTGACGTCGGCGCCGTAATCGCCAGGCCGCGCCAGCCCCACTTGCGCGTTCAAATTGGCGCCGTCGAGATAGACCTGCCCTCCATGGCCGTGCACGATGTCGCAAATTTCGCGGATATGTTCCTCGAACACGCCGTGGGTCGATGGATAGGTGATCATGATGGCGGCGAGGTCGTTTGCGTGTTTCGCTGCTTTCGTGCGCAAATCCTCGACATCGACGTCGCCGCGCGCGTCGCACTTGACCACCACGACCTCCATCCCGGCCATGCTGGCGGATGCCGGATTGGTGCCGTGCGCCGAGGAGGGGATCAGGCACACCTTGCGATGCGGCTCACCGCGCGCGGCGTGATAGCCGCGGATCGCGAGCAGCCCCGCATATTCGCCTTGCGCACCGGAATTCGGCTGCAGCGAGATGGCGTCATAGCCGGTGATGTCGCAGAGCCACTTTTCCAGCCGCGTAAACAACGCGTGATACCCTTCCGCCTGCTCACGTGGCGCGAACGGGTGCAGGTTGGCAAATTGAGGCCAGGTCAGCGGCATCATTTCCGTCGTCGCGTTGAGCTTCATGGTGCAGGAGCCGAGCGGAATCATCGCACGGTCGAGCGCGAGATCGCGGTCGGAGAGTTTGCGCATGTAGCGCAGCATCTCGGTCTCGGAACGATGGGCGTGGAAAACCGGATGCGTGAGGAACGCGCTTGTGCGTTTGAGTTCAACCGGCAGCGGCTCGCGCGCGCCTGCTTCGACGTCGGCGTAGTTGAGATTGCCGTCGAAAGCGCGCCACACGGCTTCGACGATCGCGGGCGTCGTGGTTTCGTCGAGCGCGATGCCCAGCGTGCCCGCGCCAATGCGTAAATTGATCTTTTCAAGCTTGGTGCGGGCGACGATCCCATCTTGCTTGCCGTTCGCGTCCACCGTCACCGTGTCGAAGAAGGCGTCGGACTGCGGCGCGAAGCCAAGTTGGCGCAATCCCGCCGCCAGCACGCCCGCGCGGCGATGCACATTGCGGGCGATATGGGTCAGGCCTTCCGGGCCGTGATAGACCGCGTACATCGAGGCGATCACGGCAAGCAGCACCTGCGCGGTGCAGATGTTGGAGGTCGCTTTCTCGCGGCGGATATGCTGCTCGCGGGTCTGCAGCGCGAGGCGAAAAGCGGGCTGGCCGCGGGAATCGATCGAGAGCCCGACGAGGCGGCCGGGCAACGTGCGCTTGAGTGCGTCGCGCACCGCCATAAAGGCCGCGTGCGGGCCGCCATAGCCCATCGGTACCCCGAACCGCTGCGCCGATCCGATCGCGATATCGGCGCCGAGTTCGCCGGGTGAAGCGAGCAGCGTCAGCGCCAACAGGTCCGCGGCGACGATCGCGAGCGCACTCTTGGCGTGGATCGCATCAATAGCGGGTCGCAGGTCGCGAACCGCGCCCGATGTGCCGGGATATTGCAGCAGCGCGCCGAAGATCTCGGCCCCGGCCAAATCTCTCGCGGGATCGCCGACGATCAGATTCCAGCCCAGCGGCTCGGCGCGGGTGCGCAGCACCGCGAGCGTCTGCGGATGCACTTGCCAATCGACGAAAAACGATTTTGCTTTTGTTTGCGCCGCGCGCTCGGCCAGCGCCATCGCTTCGGCGGCCGCGGTGGCCTCGTCGAGCAGCGAGGCGTTGGCGACGTCGAGGCCGGTCAGATCGCAGATCATGGTCTGGAAGTTGAACAAGGCTTCCAGCCGGCCTTGGCTGATCTCCGGCTGATACGGCGTATAGGCAGTGTACCAGGCGGGGTTTTCCAGGATGTTGCGCTGGATCACGGGCGGCAAAATCGTGCCGGAATAGCCTTGGCCGATCAGCGAGGTGAAAACCTGATTCCGCGACGCCAACTCGCCCATATGCGCGAGCGCTTCGGTCTCGCTCAAGCCCGGCCCGAGATCGAGCGGCGCCGTTTGCCGGATCGAGGACGGCAGCGTCTCGGCCATCAACGCCTCAAGGCTCGCCGTACCCACGCTCTCAAGCATCGCCGAGGCGTCGCGGGGCGAGGGGCCGATGTGACGACGCACGAAGCTGGTGGCGGCCTCATTGGCAGGTTTGCGATGCGCGGTCATGGGGTGGTCCTCGCTCGTTACGCCGTATGTGCCTTGTACGCGGCCTCATCCATCAGGCCGTCGAGTTCGCTTTTGTCGCTGATCTTCAACTTGAAAAACCACGCTTTGCCGCCGGCGTCGGAATTCACCAGCGCGGGCTCGGCAGAGAGCGCGTCGTTCACTTCCAACACCTCGCCCGAGATCGGTGCGTAAACGTCGGAGGCCGCCTTGACGGATTCGACGACCGCGGCGGCGTCCGCCTTTTTCAGGTTGTGGCCGACCTTCGGCAACTCAACGAACACGACGTCGCCGAGTTGGGATTGCGCGTAATCGGTGACGCCGACGGTGGCGACGTCGCCCTCGATGCGGAGCCATTCGTGATCCGAAGTGAAAAGTGTCGTCATGAGAAATCCTTCAGCGTTTATAGGTGTTGGGAACGAAGGGCATGGCGGCGACCCGCAGCGGCAAGCGTTGTCCGCGCAATTCGGCGAACAGCAGAGTTCCGAGCTCGGCCTTTGAGGTCGGCAAATAGCCCATCGCCATCGGCGCGTTGAGGCTCGGGCCAAAGCCGCCCGAGGTGACCTTGCCGATTGCCTCGCGCGAAGAAGCATCCGCGAACAACTCCGCGCCCTCGCGCACCGGCGCGCGGCCCTCCGGCCTCAAACCGACCCGGCGGCGCGGTGCGCCGTGCTCAAGCTCTCTGAGAATCCTCGCAGCGCCCGGAAAACCGCCGGCGCGCGCGCCACCCTGGCGGCGACTTTTTTGAATCGACCATGCGAGCGCGGCTTCGATCGGCGTCGTCGTGGTGTCGATGTCGTGGCCGTAAAGACAAAGCCCGGCCTCGAGCCGCAGGCTGTCACGGGCGCCAAGACCTATCGGCAGCACATCACGATCTGCAAGGAGCGTCTCGGTGAGCCGCTCGGCTTGATCGGCCGGCACCGAAATCTCAAAACCGTCCTCGCCGGTATAACCCGAGCGCGACTCGAAGCAATCGATGCCGTCGAGACGACGGGGTCCGGCGTCCATGAAGCGCATGGCCGGAACGTCTGGACAAAACTTCGCCAGCACCGATTCCGCCTTCGGCCCTTGCAACGCGATCAAGGCGCGATCGGGAAGCGGTTCGATCACGCAAGTCTCGGACAAATGCGCGCGCAGATGCGCCTCGTCGGCGGCCTTGCAGGCGGCGTTGACCACCAGAAACAGATGGCTACCGAGGTTCGCCACCATCAGATCGTCGAGAATGCCGCCGTCGTCATTGGTGAATTGCGCGTAACGTTGCCGGCCGACGGGGAGGGCGAGGATGTCCTGCGGCACCAGCCGCTCGAGCGCCAATGCCGCGTCTTCGATTTGGCCGGATTTCGCGCGAACCACGATCTGGCCCATATGCGAGACGTCGAACAGGCCAGCGGCCTCTCGGGTATGAAGGTGTTCCCGCAGCACGCCGGTTGGGTATTGCACCGGCATGTCGTAACCGGCGAACGGCACCATCTTGCCGCCACGGGCGACGTGGAGCGCGTGCAGGGGGGTGTGTTTCAGCGGGGTTTGGGCGTCTCGCGCAAGCATCAACAGGGCCCTCCACGGTCTTTACGAGGCCAATTCCTCGAAAAACCGTCGAAGCCCCATCTGTCGCTGTGCCTGAGAGTATTATCCCGTCGGCGGACGCCTCCGGGCTTGAACCCTTCGGCGTCTCTTTCCAGATGTTAGCAAGTCACGCGGTCCGTTTGCCTGAGAGTTTCCGGGGCGGTTGCTCCTTCGGCGCCGGCCAATGAGGCCGATCTCTCCCGACGCGACTGTCTTGAACAGAGGTAAGAAACCACGGCGGCGCCAAGCCTGTCAACGTGGCCGCGGCGGCTATCAACGGCTGGCCCATTTTCTGGACACCGCCATCCCCAATGTCTAAAAGCGGGACGCGGGACAATGCGCCTTTTTCTGGGCCGATCCCGGATGGTTTTGCGATTGGACCGACATGAGCGGCGTTAACGAGATCAGGTCGACGTTTCTGAAGTTCTTTGCCGATAACGGCCACGAGATCGTGCCGTCGTCGCCGCTCGTGCCGCGCAACGACCCGACCTTGATGTTCACCAATGCCGGCATGGTGCAGTTCAAGAACGTCTTCACCGGCGTCGAGAAACGGCCCTATCGGCGCGCCACCACCTCGCAGAAATGCGTGCGGGCGGGCGGCAAGCACAACGATCTCGACAATGTCGGCTATACCGCGCGGCATCACACGTTTTTCGAGATGCTCGGCAATTTCTCGTTCGGCGACTACTTCAAGGACCACGCCATCGAGCTTGCCTGGAACCTGGTCACGAAGGAATTCGGCCTGCCGAAGGACAAGCTGACCGCGACCGTCTATGTCGACGACGACGAGGCGTTCGATCTCTGGAAGAAGATCGCAGGCCTGCCGGAGTCGCGCATCATCCGCATCGCGGGTTCCGACAATTTCTGGCAGATGGGCGACACCGGCCCCTGCGGCCCCTGTTCCGAAATCTTCTACGATCACGGCGACAAGATCTGGGGCGGACCGCCGGGATCGGCCGAGCAGGACGGCGACCGTTTTATCGAGATCTGGAATCTCGTGTTCATGCAGTTCGAGCAGCTCGAAGGCGGCGCACGTAATCCGCTGCCGAAGCCCTCGATCGACACGGGTGCGGGCCTGGAGCGGGTCGCGGCCGTTCTTCAAGGCAAGCACGACAATTACGACATCGATCTCTTCGTCGCCCTGATCCGCGCCATCTCCGAGCTGACTGGGGCCGATCCGCAAGGGCCGCAGAAAGCATCCTTGCGCGTGATCGCCGATCATTTGCGCGCCTCCTCGTTCCTGATCGCGGACGGCGTGCTGCCCTCGAACGAAGGCCGCGGCTATGTGCTGCGCCGGATCATGCGCCGCGCGATGCGCCACGCGCAATTGCTCGGCGCCCGCGACCCGCTGATGCATCGCCTCGTTTGGGCCTTGGTGCGCGAGATGGGCCAGGCCTATCCGGAACTGGTGCGCGCCGAAAATCTGATTGAGGAAACGCTGCGGCTCGAAGAGACGCGCTTCCGCAAGACACTGGAGCGGGGCTTGTCGATTCTCGACGAAAAGAGCGCCGGTTTGAAAAAAGGCGATATGTTCGACGGCGACACGGCCTTCACGCTCTACGACACCTATGGTTTCCCGCTCGACCTCACCCAGGACGCGCTGAAATCGCGCGGCATCGGCGTGGATCAGGCGGCTTTCACCGACGCGATGAACCGCCAGCGCGAGAAGGCGCGCGCGGCATGGGCGGGCTCGGGTGAAGCGGCGAGCGAGAACGTGTGGTTTCCGCTGCGCGAAAAACTCGGGGCGAGCGAATTTCTCGGCTACGAGACCGAGACCGCCGAAGGCGTGGTGGGCGCGCTCGTCAAGGACGGCAACGAGGTCGAAAGCCTTAAAATGGGCGAGACCGGCGCCATCGTTCTGAACCAGACGCCGTTTTATGCGGAGTCCGGTGGGCAGGTCGGCGATACCGGCGTGATGACCGGTGAGGGGGTAAAGTTTCGCGTCACCGACACGCAAAAGAAGGCCGGCGATCTGTTCGTGCATCTCGGCACCGTGGAGCAGGGCACGCTCAAGGCGGGCACGGCGTTGGCGCTTGAAGTCGATCACACCAGGCGCTCTTCAATCCGCGCCCATCACTCCGCGACGCATCTGTTGCATGAGGCGTTGCGCCAAGTGCTCGGCGATCACATCGCGCAACGCGGCTCGCTAGTGGCGCCGGATCGCTTGCGGTTCGACTTCGTTCATCCAAAGCCGATCACGCCGGCGGAATTGAGCCGCATCGAGGATATCGCCAACGACGTCGTTTTGGGAAATGACGAGGTCACGACCCGCCTGATGGCGCTCGACGACGCGCGCGGGGCCGGCGCGCGCGCGTTGTTCGGCGAAAAATACGGCGACGAGGTGCGCGTGGTGTCGATGGGCAAGGCCGCGCGCGAACATGGCTCAAACGCGCTCGGCTGGTCGGTCGAACTCTGCGGCGGCACGCATGTGCGCCGCACCGGCGATATCGGCCTCATCTCGGTGACCGGCGAAAGCGCGGTGGCCTCGGGCGTTCGGCGCATAGAGGCGTTGACCGGGCGCCACGCCCGCAAGCATGCCAACGACACGATGGCGCTCGCGAAAACCGCGGCGGGCGAGCTGCGCACGAGCATCGACGAGATGCCGGCGCGGATCGCGTCGCTGATGGAAGAGCGCAAAAAGCTCGAGCGCGACCTGTCGGACGCACGCAAGAAGCTCGCGATGGGTGGCGGGGCGTCGGCTTCAGGCGGACCGGCGGCGAGCGCTGCCGGCGTGCGCGAAATCGGCAACGTCAAGCTGATGGCCCGCGCGGTCGAAGGCATCGAGATGAAGGACCTCAAGAGTCTTGCCGATGACGGCAAAAAGCAACTCGGCTCCGGCGTGGTCGCCATCGTCGGCGTCACCGGCGACGGCAAGGCCGGCGTCGTCGTCGGCGTCACCAGCGATCTTACGTCTCGTTACAACGCGGTCGATCTGGTGCGGGTGGCTTCCGAAGCGCTCGGCGGCAAAGGCGGCGGCGGAAGGCCCGACATGGCGCAGGCCGGCGGGCCCGATGGCGCCAAAGCGGATGCGGCCCTCTCGGCGATCGAAAAGGCAATGGCGGGGGCGTGAAGGTAGTAACCGTGCCGAGTTTAGATAAGCTGTTTCAGACAGCAAAACTAGGCCAATGGCCTAGTAGGTCAGCATTCCTGACTCAAAGTTCCATTCCCTGAAACCCATATCCTGCTTCCACCCAAAATGGAGCAGGGAATAATGTCCCGAATTACCGAAGATGAGATTGCTGTTGCCGTCCTTCATATTCTTGTGGCGCAACCTAATGGCCGCGCGACTGTACGCAAGCTGAAGGCGGAGGTTCCGGGCTATGTCCGGTTGTCCTCACAAGATCACGCTGACTCACTGACCAGAGTGCATGAAGAAATCTGGGAGCAACAAGTCCGCAATCTGAAATCGCACAGTGATACACCCGGAAATATTTTCTACGAGGGATTTGTTATGCACGTCGCTCGTGGTGTCTGGGAAATCACCGACGCTGGACGACGACGCGTAGCGAAAGCTGCCTAAGAGAAGCGCGCTTTATAGCCGGGCTTGAACCAGTTTAATTCGGTTCGGTTTGGCGCTTCTTTATCCCAGATAAACCAGGCGTAAGCTGTAGTGCCGCTTCCCTTCGGCTCAACGCCGCTTGGGTAAAAGGTAATACGCTCGCTAAACACCCATACGCGCGATGGAGGTGTTTTAGCAAAGATGGTATTTGCACGGTTTGCGCCTTCAAGAAATGCCAGTCGAAGTAGAAGCGCGAACTTGCGATTTGCAAACTTAACGCCGCTTGCAACAAAACCCTCGGCGCAATTGTACGGTGGGTTGGTCACGATATTATCGGCGGACCATTGAGGCTCAAGGAAATCGAAACCAGTTTCCCCGTATCCCCGATCGTATAGGTCGGAGCTTCTTATCGGTTGCCCAGTCTGTTCGAGAACACGCGACATGGTGCCATCGCCGCATGCACTTTCCCAAATCTCGCCATTGAATTTTTCGTTTTCGATTAGAGCGAACGTTGCCCAGGCTGGAGTCGGGAAAAAATCTGGGCCTTGTAGATCGGCGAAGCGCTTCATTGTAGGCTTGAAGCCACCGTTCAGATTATACGTTGCGTCTGCCATCCGAATCTCCTGTTACAAAAAAACAGTAACAGAATCATAAGTTTATGGGAATGAGTCAAAATGACTCACCCTCTCGATGCGATAGCTATTTCGTAACTAAAAACGAATACCATGAAGAGCATGGGCGCCATCACCCCTTGCGCAGAAACACGTAATCCGCCGAATAGGGTACATTGGCGAAAGCGCCGGGCCTGTCGCACGCGCCCTCAGGTTTTCCACCCTTGGTGTTGATCCGCTGCACGGTGGTGACGCCGGAGAGGATGCCGTTGCCACGCTGTGACGTTACCTCAAGCTTCAGCCAGGGAATGTCGTTTGGCGTGGCACTAGGCGCGTTGCCGATCGCCTTGCCGACCACGGCGCTGCCGTCAACGTGTTCCCAATTCGGCCCGGCATAGTGCCGGCCGACGGTCTTGCCCTCGACCAGAAGCGTGGCGATCGGTTCGCGGAAAGCCCAGGCGAGTTTGCCGTCGGGGCCCACTTTACATTCGTACACCTGCGCGCCTTCGGCGTGCATGGTGAGCACCACGGTTTCGCCCGGGGCCGCGATGGCCTCGGGAAGCGGGGTTTCGGCCGCCTTGGTGCTCATCGGCGTCCCCGAGAGCAACAACAGCGCGAGCAAGGTCGTCTTAACGCGAAACATGATCGTCCTCTCCGATGTTGTTGTCTGGGTAAGGACATTCTAAAGTTGTGCCCGGTTGGTTATGCCATCGCCTTGGTGAGGTTTTCCGCGACCTTGTCGAGGAAGCCGGTGGTGGAGAGCCAGCGCTGGTCGGCACCGACCAGAAGCGCGAGGTCCTTGGTCATGTAGCCGGTCTCAACCGTTTCGACGCAAACTCGCTCCAGCGTGGCGGCGAACTTCGCCAGCGCGTCATTGTTGTCGAGCTTGGCGCGGTGCGACAGGCCACGGGTCCAGGCGAAGATCGAGGCGATCGAGTTGGTCGAGGTTTCCTTGCCCTTCTGGTGCTCGCGGTAGTGCCGCGTTACCGTGCCGTGGGCGGCCTCGGCTTCGACGGTCTTGCCGTCCGGCGTCATCAAGACCGAGGTCATCAGGCCGAGCGAGCCGTAGCCTTGCGCGACCGTGTCGGATTGCACGTCGCCGTCGTAATTCTTGCAGGCCCAGACGTAGCCGCCCGACCACTTCATCGCGGCGGCGACCATGTCGTCGATCAAGCGATGTTCGTAAGTGATCTTCTTTTCGTCGAACTTGGCCTTGAATTCCTTATCGAAAATCTCCTGGAAGATGTCCTTGAACCGGCCGTCATAGACCTTGAGAATCGTATTCTTGGTCGAGAGATAGACCGAGTAGTTCTTGGACAGGCCCATGTTGAGCGAGGCGCGGGCGAAATCGGCGATGGAATCGTCGAGGTTGTACATCGCCATCGCGATGCCGGAGCCCGGGGTCTTGTAGACTTCCTTCTCGATTACCTTGCCGTCGTCGCCGACGAATTTGATCGTCAGCGTGCCCTTGCCCGGATATTTGAAGTCGGTGGCGCGGTATTGGTCGCCGAAGGCGTGACGGCCGATGATGATCGGCTTGGTCCAGCCCGGCACCAGCCGCGGCACGTTCTTGCAGATGATCGGTTCGCGGAACACCACGCCGCCGAGGATGTTGCGGATGGTGCCGTTCGGCGACTTCCACATTTCCTTCAGGCCGAATTCCTTCACCCGGGCTTCGTCCGGGGTGATGGTGGCGCATTTGACGCCGACGCCGACCTTCTTGATAGCGTTGGCGGCGTCGATCGTGACCTGGTCGTTGGTTTTGTCGCGGTATTCCATCCCGAGGTCGAAATACATCAGGTCGATGTCAAGGAACGGGTTGATCAGCTTGTCCTTGATGTACTGCCAGATGATCCGGGTCATCTCGTCGCCATCGAGCTCGACGACGGGGTTGGTCACCTTGATTTTTGCCATGTGAGAGCGGGCCTTTTGGAATAACGCGTTTTGCGGGAGGGGGCGGATTTATGAAGTCCGCGCTATAGCACCGCAACCGCCCCGGCGAAAGCGGAAGCCTGGCCAAAGCTTGCGCCGAGGTTTCGACAAAATTTCAAAACCTGCCCCTAACCCGATTATTTTGCTTGAGAAATCCTGCCGATCAGGCAATCGAATGAGCGCCTCGCATGAGGCGTTGAATCAAGTTCTTCAGAGCTTGAATCAGAATCTTCAGAAGTTGAATCAAAAGGTGAAGTGAGATGTCCGGCTCGGGCACCGACAAGACCAAATCAGGCGTCGCGCTCGCCGGTCCCGTCGTGATTCTGGTCGAGCCGCAGCTTGGCGAGAACATCGGCATGGCGGCGCGCGCGATGGGGAATTTCGGCCTCACCAGGCTTAGAATCGTCAATCCGCGCGACGGCTGGCCGAACGTCCACGCCCGCCGCGCCGCTTCCGGCGCGGATCATATTCTCGATCATGCGGAGCTGTTCGAGACGGTCACGCAGGCGGTCGCCGATTGCACGCTGTTGTTTGCCACCACCGCCCGCGCCCACGATCAGGCGAAGCCGGTGGTGGCCCCGCAAGCCGCCGCGCGCGAGATGGCAAGCCAGATCGCCGAGGGGGCCACGGTCGGCATCCTGTTCGGCCGGGAGCGTTACGGCTTGCAGAACGAGGAGGTCGCGCTGGCGAACCGGATCGTCACCTTTCCGGTCAATCCCGGTTTTGCCTCGCTCAATCTGGCGCAGGCGGTGCTTCTGATCGGCTACGAATGGTTCAAGCTTTCGACCGAAGGCGCGCTGCCGTTTGCGATGCCCGAGCGCTCCGAGCCCGCCTCGCAACATCAGATGGAGGCGTTTTTCGACAATCTGGTGCGCGAGCTCGACAAGGTCGAATTTTTGCGCCCAGTCGAGAAGCGCGAGACCATGCTGGTTAACCTGCGCAACATTTTCTTGCGGATGGACCCGACCAAGCAGGACATGCACACGCTCCACGGCGTCGTGATGGCGATCGCCGAGGGCCGCAAAGGCCCTGCCAAGGGCGGGGTGCTCGACGGCGAGCAGGCGACGCGGCTGCGCGCGCTGCTCGCCGAGCACGGGCAGGGCGCGTTGCCGTCGGAAAGCGGCACCGTGCGCGGGTTGGCGCGGCTATTGCGGCGAAATCCGACGGACGCTGAGCGCCTCCTCTGGCAGGCCTTGACCACGGATCGCCGCTTCGCCGGGCAATTCAAACGGCAGACCCCGGTCGGCCGTCATATTCCTGACTTCGTCTCTTTCGTGCATCGGCTCGCGATCGAACTGGTCAACGCCGGTGAGACCGAGGTCATCGCCAACGACCGCGCAGCGCGCAAAGCCTGGCTCGAGGCGCGGGGCTATCGGGTCGTCAACATGGCGGCCGGAAACGTCGAGGGCGATCTCGCGGCCGAACTCGACCGGCTCGCATCGAGTCTTGAGGAGTGTTCTTGAGAGGCGTCCTTCGCGACCGCAGCAATATCGTCATGAATTTCCGATTGACCGCGCCGGATTAATTTGCGCGGATAAGGGGTCAACTAGGGACGAAACGAAAAACCCAACCGAAAAAACAGAGGGGTTAAAACATGCGTCTTGTCAGTCTTCGTCTTGCCGGTCTTGCGGCACTTGCTTCGGCGTCAATGCTCGCCATCGGACCTGCGTCTGCGCAGGCGCCTCAGGTCGAAAAGAACGTGTCGATGGGGATGGCGCTCGCCATCATTCAGGGCGCGCTCGATCAGTGCACCAAGGATGGCTACAAAGTCACGGTGACGGTCGTGGACAAGGCTGGCCTTGTTGCGGGACAGGTTCGCGGCGACGGCACCAATCCCCACACCATGGAGTTCAGCCGCCTCAAGGCCTATACCGCCCGCACCCGCGGCCAGACCTCGCTGCAGGTCATGAAGTTGCTGGAAGATCCCGCCAACGCCTTCATCCGGCAGATCCCGCAAGTGGTCGGCGTCGGTGGTGGCGTTCCGATCAAGGTGGGGACCGAGATCATTGGCGGCGTCGGCGTGTCCGGCGCGCCCGGCGGCGAAAAGGATGAAGTCTGCGCCAATGCCGGCATCGCCAAGGTCGAGGCCGCGCTCAAGTAAGTTCGCGACAGCGCCTTCCTGAATCGATCATGCCGGGCTCGGGTGACCCTGAGTTCGGCATGTTCTTTTTCTGCTCAAAATTTCAGCAATCACTGCTGCTTTGTGCAGCCTTGTATACATTCCACGCACATTGCCCATTGAGGAATTTAGCAAATTAACCCTTCGGCGCGGACCGAAAGGTGATCTTTTTCTAGCCGCAGCAAATGCTTGCGACATTCTGTCAACCTCACCGGTGATGGCACAGCGATTGCACTTTTTTGCAGGCGTCGACACGGCGCTTCACGGAGCAATTGATGTCCACATTCGACAACCCCTTCGATCCCAACCGCAGCCTTCGCGCCGGTGGCTGCAGTTGCGGTCTGCATGTCAGCGACGCCGAACATGAGGCGGCCGCGCAATTGCAGCTTCAGGCCGCGGTGGAGAGCGAGCAAAAGCGTTACGAAGGCGTGGTCGCTTCCGCCGTGATGCGCGCGATGTTTCCACAGGACGCCGCGCGTCGTGCTTTCCTCAAATCGGTCGGCGCTGCCACCGCCATGGCCGCGGTGTCGCAATTCTTCCCGCTGAAGACCGCGACCGAGGCGTTTGCCGAAGGCGGGCCGCTGGAGAAGAAAGACCTCAAGGTCGGCTTCATTCCGATTACCTGCGCGACGCCGATCATCATGGCCGCGCCGATGGGGTTCTATTCCAAGAACGGCCTCAACGTCGAAGTCATCAAGACCGCCGGCTGGGCCGTCATTCGCGACAAGACCATCAACAAAGAATATGACGCCGCCCACATGCTCTCGCCGATGCCGCTCGCCATCACCATGGGCGTCGGCTCCAACCCGCTGCCCTACACCATGCCGGCGGTGGAGAACATCAACGGCCAGGCGATTACGCTTTCGGTCAAGCACAAGGACAAGCGCGATCCGAAGGATTGGAAGGGCTTCAAATTCGCCGTGCCCTTCGACTATTCGATGCACAATTATCTGCTGCGCTATTATCTGGCCGAGCATGGCATCGATCCGGACGTCGACGTGCAGATCCGCGCCGTGCCGCCGCCGGAAATGGTCGCCAACCTGCGCGCCGACAACATCGACGGCTTCTTGGGTCCGGATCCGATGAACCAGCGCGCGGTCTATGACGGTGTCGGCTTCATCCACATCCTGACCAAGGATATCTGGGAAGGCCATCCCTGCTGCGCCTTCGCCGCGTCGAAGGAATTCATCACGGCGATGCCGAACACCTATGGCGCGCTGCTCAAATCGATCATCGAGGCGACCGCGTTCGCGCACAAGCCGGAAAACCGCAAGCAGATCGCGGAAGCGATCGCGCCGGCGAACTATCTGAACCAGCCGCAAATCGTGCTGGAGCAGGTTCTCACCGGAACTTTTGCCGACGGTCTCGGCAATATCGTCACCCAGCCGAACCGGCTCGATTTCGATCCGTTCCCGTGGCAGTCGTTTGCGATCTGGATCATGACGCAGATGAAGCGTTGGGGACAGGTCAAGGGCGACATCGACTATGCGGGCATCGCCTCGCAGGTCTATCTCGCCACCGATGCCACCAAGCTGATGGCCCAGGCCGGGCTGACGCCGCCGACCACCACCAGCAAGAGCTTTGTGGTGATGGGCAAGACCTTCGACCCCGCCAAGCCGGAGGATTACCTCAACAGCTTCAAGATCAGGAAGGCGACGTGATTGCGATGAATTTGGCCTCTTCACCTCTCCCCGCGTGCGGGGAGAGGTCGGATTGCGCGCATCCGCGCGCAATCCGGGTGAGGGGGACTCACCGCGGCCTAAGTCTGTCGAGAGAGCCCCTCACCCCAACCCTCTCAGAGCGAGCTTTGCTCGTCTCGACCCCGCAAGCGGGGAGAGGGAGATGAATTCCTCTCTTCGTTTGCGCGCGGCGATCGTCTCGATCGCGCTGTTCCTTGCCTTTATCGGCGTCTGGCATCTCGCCACGCGCGGCACCGGCACCGTGGCCAATTTGAACCCGGAATACGCCAAGCTGATGGGCCTCACCGCCACGCAAGGAAAATCGGCGATGCCGGGGCCGCTCGATGTCGGCGCAAAATTGTGGGAGCATCTCAAGCGGCCTTTCTATGATAACGGGCCGAACGACAAGGGTCTCGGAATCCAGCTCGCTTACTCGATCGCCCGCGTCGGGCTCGGTTATTTCCTCGCCGTGATTGTCGCGATCCCGCTCGGCTTTTTGATCGGCATGTCGCCTCTGATCAACAAGGCGCTCGATCCGTTCATTCAGATACTCAAACCGATCTCGCCGTTGGCCTGGATGCCGCTCGCGCTCTACACGATCAAGGATTCAGGGCTGTCGGCGATCTTCGTGATCTTCATCTGCTCGGTCTGGCCGATGCTGCTCAACACCGCATTCGGGGTCGCTGCCGTGCGCAAGGAATGGATCAATGTCGCGCGCACGCTCGAAGTCGGCACGGTGCGGCGCGCTTTCACCGTGATCCTCCCCGCAGCCGCGCCGACCATTCTCACCGGCATGCGGATTTCGATCGGCATCGCTTGGCTCGTGATCGTCGCCGCCGAAATGCTGGTCGGCGGCACCGGCATCGGCTATTTCGTCTGGAACGAGTGGAACAACCTCTCGATCACCAACGTCATCATCGCCATTCTGATCATCGGCCTGGTCGGCATGTTGCTCGACCAGATTCTCGCGCGCTTCACCCGCATGGTTACGTTTCCGGAGTGAGTGGCACCGCGCGGGACACGGATCGAGAGCACATGACCGACAAATTCATTTCCATCGAAGCCATCGCCAAGCGTTATCCGGGTGCCGGCGGCGGCGAGATCGCGGTGTTCGAAAATCTCTGGCTGTCGATGGCGCGGGGCGAATTCGGCTGTGTGATCGGCCACTCCGGTTGCGGCAAGACCACGGTGTTGAACATTCTCGCCGGTCTCGACCAGCCGAGCGAAGGTGCGGTAATCGTCGACGGACAGGCGATCGAGGGCACGAGCCTCGATCGTGCCGTGATTTTCCAGAGCCATGCGCTGTTGCCGTGGCGCACCGTGCTCGGCAACGTCGCCTATGCCGTGAGTTCGAAATGGCGAAATTGGGATCGGGCGAAGGTCAATGCGCATGCGCAAAGCTTCATCGACCTGGTGGGCTTAACCGGCTCGGAGCACAAGCGTCCGTCGGAACTCTCCGGCGGCATGAAGCAACGCGTCGGGATTGCGCGTGCGCTTTCGATCACGCCGAAGATCATGCTGATGGACGAGCCGTTCTCGGCGCTCGACGCGCTCACGCGTGGAACGCTGCAGGATGAAGTGCGCCGCATTTGTCTCGAGACCGGGCAGACCGCGTTCATGATCACCCATGACGTGGATGAAGCGATTTACCTCGCCGACAAGATTTTCCTGATGACCAACGGCCCCGGTGCCGTGCTGGCCGAGATCGTGGAAAATCCGCTCCCGAAGGACCGTGGCCGCATTGATCTGCACCGCCATCCTTATTACTACGGGTTGCGAAACCACATCGTCGATTTTCTCGTCAGCCGCAGCAAGACTTTCGCCACCGAGGTGCCCGATCACGATCCCCGCCACGTGCCGGTGGTGCAGATCGCCAAACCCGGACTTGCCATCGCGGCCGTGTCCGATGCGGCGCGCGAGGAAGAAAAACAGGCGTTACGGCCGGGTGTGTCCCGTCCATCCACGTCTTCGTAACTTTAAGGGTAATCAGGGAGACGACCCATGAAACGTTCCGACCTCACCGAAAAGTTGCTCGACATCAAACGCGAGAAAGGCTGGAACTGGAAATACATCTGCGAAAAGATCGGCGGCACCTCCGAAGTCCTGATCGTCGGCGCGATCCTCGGCCAGATGAAGCTGACGAAGCCGCAAGCGGCCAATGCGGCCGAGTTGTTCGGCCTGTCGAAGTCCGAAGCTGCGATGATCAACGAGATACCGATGCGCGGGCAGGGCACGCCGATGCCGCCGACCGATCCCCTGATCTATCGCTTCTACGAAATGGTGATGGTCAACGGCCCGGCGTGGAAGGCGCTGATCGAGGAAGAATTCGGCGACGGCATCATGTCGGCGATCGATTTCGACATGGCGATGGAACGCGTCGCCAACCCGAAGGGCGATCGGGTCAAGATCACGATGTCGGGCAAATTCCTGCCCTATAAATATTACGGCGCCAGCGGCAACGTGCCGGAATATGGCTTCAAGGAGGAGTGAGAAGGTAGCGAATGGCGAATAGGGAGTAGCGAATGGAATCTTCCCTATTCGCCGCTCAGGTCCCCGCCTTCACCTGCGTGATGGCTTGCACCATCAACTCGTCCATGTTCCTGCGAAGCTCCGATTCCGAGAGGGCAATGCCGTTGTCGGCCAGATCGGTCGTCACCTTGCGGATCACCCCGCCGCCGGCCTCATCGAAATCGGCGGCGACGACTTCCCTGGCGTAGGCATTGGCCTCGTCGCCCGACAGTCCGAGCTTCGCGGCCACCCACAGTCCGAGCAGTTTGTTGCGGCGGGCTTCGGCCTTGAACATCAACTCCTGGTCGAGCACGAATTTTCGCTCGAACTCTTCCTCGCGCTTGTCGAAGGTGGTCATGGTCGGGTTCCGCTTCCCATGCCGAAAGAGGTGACGGCGGGCACGTTGCGGCCGCTCGCCTCCCTGCCTAGATAACCAGCGAAAATAGTTAAAACAACGGCGTCAGCGCCGAACGGAGAGGGGTAAAACTTACCCCCCCGGGAGCCGGATCGATTGTGCTGGATAGGCCAATCGGTTAGGTTGGACCTCAGGTTGGTTCTTGTTCTGTTTCCCGTTCCCAGCCTTCCCGGCAGCTCCGTCGCGGATCGTAATCCTTAAGGTCATCCGGAGCACACCAATTTCATGGATTTCAACAACACACGGTACATCCCAATGAGCCGTCGACGCCGCATTTATGAAGGCAAGGCCAAGGTTCTTTACGAGGGTCCGGAGCCGGGAACACTTATCCAGCACTTCAAGGACGATGCGACCGCGTTCAATGCCAAGAAACACCAGGTGATCGAGGGCAAGGGTGTCCTCAACAACCGGATTTCGGAGTACCTGTTTCAGCACCTCAACGACATCGGGGTGCCGACCCACTTCATCCGCCGTCTCAACATGCGCGAGCAACTGATTCGCGAAGTTGAGATTGTGCCGCTGGAAGTGGTGGTGCGGAATGTGGCGGCGGGATCGCTGTCGCAACGCCTCGGGATCGAGGAAGGCACTCAGTTGCCGCGTTCGATCATCGAATTCTATTACAAGAACGACCAGCTCAACGACCCGATGGTCTCCGAGGAGCACATCACCGCGTTCGGCTGGGCGACCCCGCAGGAAATCGACGACATCATGGCGCTGGCGATCCGCGTCAACGACTTCCTCACCGGGCTGTTTCTCGGCATCGGCATTCGTCTGGTCGACTTCAAGATGGAATGCGGCCGTCTGTTTGAAAACGAGATGATGCGAATCATCGTCGCCGACGAGATCTCGCCGGACTCGTGCCGGTTGTGGGACATCAAGTCGAACGAGAAGCTCGACAAGGATCGCTTCCGCCGCGACCTCGGTGGCCTCTTGGAGGCCTACACCGAAGTTGCCAAGCGCCTCGGCATTCTGATGGAGAACGAGCGGCCCGCCGGCTCGGGACCGGTCTTGGTGAAGGGTTAGAGGCAAGTATCGTGAAAGCGCGCGTTACGGTTACTCTGAAATCCGGCATTCTCGATCCGCAAGGCAAGGCCATCGAAGGCGCGCTCAAATCGCTCGGCGTCGATGGCGTCGCCAGCGTGCGTCAGGGCAAGGTGTTCGACATCGAACTGTCGGGCTCCGACAAGGCCAAGGCGGAAGCGGCATTGAAGGACGCCGCCGACAAGCTTCTGGCGAACACGGTGATTGAGAATTACCGGGTGGAAGTTTTGGGCTAGAGCGTTTTCGAGCGAAGTGGAAACCGGTTCGCGTAAAGAACACGCGTCAAACAAAAAAATAGAGGTCGGTTCTGATTTAATCAGAACCGACCTATAGGTACCGCCACCGATGAAATCCGCCATTCTCGTCTTCCCCGGAATCAATCGCGAGCGCGACATGGCCCGTGCGCTCAAGCTTGCCTCGGGTCATGAGCCGGCGATGGTCTGGCATGCCGAGACGTCGCTGCCTGCGGGCACCGATCTCGTGGTGGTGCCCGGCGGATTTTCCTATGGCGATTATTTGCGCTGCGGCGCCATCGCGGCGCGCGCGCCTGTCATGGACGCGGTGCGGGCGTTTGCGGCCCAAGGCGGGCTCGTACTCGGCGTCTGCAATGGGTTTCAGATTCTCTGCGAGGCGGGTCTTCTGCCGGGCGTCCTGATGCGCAATGCGCGGCTGAAATTCATCTGCCGCGACGTGCATCTGCGGGTCGAACGCTCCGACACGGCCTTTACGCGCGGCTATAATGCCGGCCAGGTCATTCGCGTGCCGGTCGCGCATGGCGAGGGCAATTATGAGGCGGATGAAGAGACGCTCAAGCGCCTCGAAGGCGAGGGGCGGGTGCTCTATCGCTATTGCTCGCCCGACGGCGTGGTCGACGCGCGCTCCAACGTCAACGGCGCGGCGCAATCGATCGCCGGTATCGTCAGCGAACGCGGCAATGTGCTCGGTATGATGCCGCACCCGGAAAACCATGTCGAAGACATCATGGGCTGCACCGACGGCCGCGGCCTGTTCGCAGGCCTCGTCGCGCATCTGGAGCGCGCGGCCTAGCCGGCAGGCCCACCGCCGAGAACCTCCGGCTGGCCTGAAACTTGCTCTTTCGTTCCCTGTTATCAGCTGAAAGCGGATTTGCCGGTTTCGGACAGGGAGATATCATGGTCATTCGTAAAGCTTCCTCCGCCCTTAAGGTTTCCTGCGCGCTTGCCGCCGCTTTGCTGGGCTTTAGGCCGGCACTGGCCGAAACCACGCTGCGCATCGCCATGACCGCGGCCGACATCCCCACCACCACCGGCTTGCCGAATAACGGCTTCGAGGGCATGCGCTTCCTCGGCTACCCGATTTTCGAGGGGCTGGTGCTGTGGGATTTGAGCAAACCGGATCGGCTGGCGACCTTGCGGCCCGGCTTGGCGGAGAAATGGGAACAGGAGCCCGCCGATCTCAAGACCTGGATCTTCCATCTGCGCCATGGCGTCAAATTCCACGACGGCACGGATTTCAACGCCGATGCCGTGATCTTCAATCTTGACCGTTATTTCAACAGCACCAGCCCGCAATTTGAGCCGGCGAGCTCGGGCATGTCGCGGGCGCGCGTTCCGGTGATGGGCAGCTACAAGAAGATCGACGACTTCACCGTCGCGATCACCACGACCAGGCCGGCGTCCTATTTCCCGTATATGGCCGTCTATCTCCTGTTCACCTCGCCCGCCTCGTTCGAAACCGCGGGTAAGGATTGGGCCAAGGTCGCGACCTTGCCCGCCGCCGGCACCGGGCCGTTTCGGCTTACCAGGGTGGTGTCGCGGCAAGAGGCGGATCTGGCGCGATGGGATAAGTATTGGGACGCCAGCCGAATCGCGAAGGTCGACAACGTCGTGGTGATGCCGATCCCCGAGGCGAATTCGCGCCTGGCGGCCTTGCGCGCCGGCCAGGTCGACTGGATCGAGGTGCCGCCGGCGGATGGTATCGACTCGCTGAAAGCGGCCGGCTTTAACATCACGACCGGCTCGTATCCTCATGTCTGGCCGTGGTTTTTCAACATCGGCGCGACCAACAGCCCGTTCAAGGATGTCCGGGTTCGCCAGGCCTTGAATTACTGCATCGACCGGCAAGCGCTGGTGTCATTGCTCAATGGCACCGCGGAGCCCTCGGCGGGCTGGCTCAAAACCAGCGATCCCGATTTTGGCGAGCCGGTCAACCGCTACCAATTCGATCCGGCCAAAGGCAAGGCGTTGCTTGCGGAAGCCGGATACACCCCGGCCAAGCCGCTTGTATTCAAGACGTTGATCTCGAATTCCGGCTCGGGGCAAATGCTGCCGTTGCCGATGAACGAATTCCTGCAGCAAAACCTGAAAGAGGCCTGCGGAGTCACGGTCGAATTCGGCGTGATCGAATGGCAGGTGCTTTTGACCGCGGCGCGTGCGACGCCTGACAGCCCGAGCCTGCAAGGCGCGATGGCGCTCAATATCAGCTCGCCGTCGTCGGACGTCGGCATCATGGCGCGTTATTTTGCAGCCGCGAATTTTTCGCCTAATGGATTCAACTTCGAGCAGTGGAAGGATGACGAATTCGAAGAGGCGCTCAAGACGGTCGCGGACTCAGCCGATCCGAAAGCGATCTCGGCGGCCTATCGCAAGGCGCATGAACGTCTCGTCGACAACCCGCCCTGGCTCTATATCGTCCACGATCTCAACCCGCGCGCGATGAGCCCGAAGGTCAAAGGCTTCGTCTCGCCGCAATCGTGGTTCCTCGATCTGACCACGGTCAGCATGCAATAGGCCGAGGCCCTCGCTGGTGGGGCCTCCCCAAAGCTATGGAAAGCGGGAAATTGCGCCATAAAAGGCCTTTTCCCGCTGCCGCGATCTCCTTAATAACACTTTTGGAAGCAGGCGCTGAGGTCCTCCCTTGTCAGGGGAGGGAACGGAGATGCGTTCCCTGCGAGAGCGTCAGCATATGCAATCCAATCAGGTTGAAATCACCCCCGAACTCGTCGCCAGCCATGGGCTGAAGCCGGACGAGTATCAGCGCATTCTCAAATTGATCGGCCGGGTGCCGAGCTTCACGGAGCTTGGGATTTTCTCGGCGATGTGGAACGAGCACTGCTCGTACAAATCGTCGCGGCTGCATCTGCGCGGCTTGCCGACCAAGGCGCCGTGGGTGATCCAGGGGCCGGGCGAGAACGCTGGCGTCATCGACATCGGCGACGGCCAGGCGGTGGTGTTCAAGATGGAGAGCCACAACCATCCGAGCTATATCGAGCCCTATCAAGGCGCGACCACCGGCGTCGGCGGCATTCTGCGCGACGTTTTCACCATGGGCGCGCGCCCCATCGCCTGCCTCAACGCCTTGAGTTTCGGCGCGCCGGAGCACCCCAAGACCCGCCATCTTGTCTCGGGTGTGGTCGCCGGCGTCGGCGGCTACGGCAATTCGTTCGGAGTGCCGACCGTCGGCGGGCAGGTGCGTTTCCACACCCGGTACGACGGCAACATTCTCGTCAACGCGATGGCGGTCGGTCTCGCGGACACGACCAAGATTTTCTACGCGGCGGCCTCTGGCGTGAACATGCCGATCGTTTATCTTGGCTCCAAGACCGGCCGCGACGGCATTCACGGCGCCTCGATGGCGTCGGCCGAATTCGACGACGACTCCGCCGAGAAACGCCCGACCGTGCAGGTCGGCGATCCCTTCGCGGAAAAGCTTCTGCTCGAGGCTTGCCTGGAGATCATGGAAGCCGATTGCGTGATCGCGATCCAGGACATGGGCGCGGCGGGCCTGACCTGCTCGGCGGTCGAGATGGGCGCCAAGGGCGATCTCGGCGTCGATCTTGATCTCGACGCGGTGCCGACGCGCGAAACCGGCATGAGCGCCTACGAGATGATGCTCTCGGAAAGCCAGGAGCGCATGCTCATGGTGCTCAAGCCCGAAAAGGAAAAAGAGGCAGAAGCGATCTTTCGGAAATGGGGCCTGGATTTCGCGATCGTCGGCTACACCACGCCGAGCAAACGCTTCGTAGTGAAGCATGGCGGCCAAGTGATGGCCGATCTGCCGATCAAGGAATTGGGCGACGAGGCGCCGGTCTACGACCGGCCGCATGTGGCCTCGCCGCCATTGCCGGTGATCCAGGCGCGCGAGGTGAAGCCGCCGATCGGAATTTCGCAAGCGCTGGAAAAGTTGATCGCGACGCCGGAGCTTTGCTCGAAGCGCTGGGTCTGGGAGCAATACGACCACGTCATTCTCGGCAATACGCTGCAGCGTCCCGGCGGCGACGCCGCGGTGGTGCGGGTGCAGGACGGGCCGAAGGGGCTCGCGCTCACCGTCGACGTCACGCCGCGTTATTGCGACGCGGACCCTTATCAAGGCGGAATGCAGGCGGTGGCCGAGGCTTGGCGCAACATCACGGCGGTGGGCGGGCGGCCGCTTGCGATCACCGACAATCTCAATTTCGGTAATCCGGAGCGGCCCGAGATCATGGGCCAATTCGTCGGCTGCCTGAAAGGCATCGCGGAAGCCTGCCGCGTGCTCGATTTCCCGGTCGTGTCCGGCAACGTCTCGCTCTACAACGAAACCAACGGCCGCGGCATTTTGCCGACGCCTTCGATCGGCGGCGTCGGATTGCTCGACGACTTCACCAAATCCGCAACGCTCGCCTTCAAGGCCGAGGGCGAGGCGATCCTCTTGATCGGCGAAACTCATGGATGGCTCGGCCAGTCGGTGTATCTGCGCGAGATCTGCGGCCGCGAAGAAGGTGCGCCGCCGCCGGTCGATCTTTCGGCAGAAAAACGCAACGGCGATGTTGTGCGCGGCATGATCCGGGCCGGCACCGCGACCGCGGCGCATGACCTATCCGACGGCGGTCTTCTGGTCGCGCTCGCTGAGATGGCGATGGCCGGCGGGATCGGTGCGCAGCTTTTGGCGGCGGCGGCATCGATCGTGCCGCATGCTTTTTGGTTCGGCGAAGACCAGGCACGTTACGTCGTGACGGTGCCCGCGGAAGAGGTCGGTCGCGTGCTTGCAAAAATGAAGGGCGCCGGCGTGCCGTGTGCCCGCATCGGCACCACCGGCGGCGAGACGATCGCGGTCGCGGGTGAGGCGCCGGTTTCGATTGCGTCGCTTAAAGCGGGCTTCGAAGGCTGGTTCCCGGCCTACATGAACAGCCAAGTGGCTTGAAGCCCTTTGATCGCTCTTGGCAGGTCCGAGACGCGACCAGCGATCGGGGGCACCGCTGCCGGCCTGCATTGTCGGAACCTGCGCTCCCGGACGAAGTTAGATCAGCAGTTTGGAAAAGGGGGAGCTGGGCAAGGGCTGAAGGAGAGGGCGGATGACAATTCTCAAATGGGCGCTGATCTTCTTTCTGGTGTCGATCGTCGCAGGCATTCTTGGCTTTACCGGCGTATCGGCGGCATCGGCGGATGTCGCCCGCTTTCTGTTTTACGTCTTTGTGGTGATCTTCCTGGTGTTGCTCATCCTGGGGTTGACGATCTTTCGGGTGTGAAACGGTCACCGGCCCTTTCCGTCGTTGACGTCAGGACAACTCTTCGATCGTGACCTTGTCGGGATAGAACGCCAGATGGCCGGAGATTTCCGCCATGGCCGGAAATGGCGTCTCGTAGGTCCAGATCGCATTTTCCAGCGTCTTGCCGTTGGCTTTGATGTTGAAATAGTTCGCATCTCCCTTGTAGGGGCAGTGCGTCACCCGATCGGTACGTGCCAGTAGTGCCATGTTGGCGTCTTTGCGCGGGATATAGTGGACGGCGGGGTAGCTCGCTTCCTTCAGCGTCAGGGCCTGGGTGGTTTCGGCGATGACGGCGCCGCCCGCGGAAATGCGAAGGCGCTTCGGGTTCGCCGTGATGGTGATCGGGTGGTCGGGACCGGGGAGTTTCATGGCCTTCAGCCTTTGGTCAGCCTGTTGTGATCGCGCGATACGACACAAGCGGCTTTGCAACGATCGGATCAGGAATATAGTGCGAGATGGCGTGACGCAGAAGGGTGTCCGCGCTAAGTTTGGGACGTCGCCGCGACGATACTCATGCGATTCGAAACGCCGGATTGGAGAAATATTGGATGCCGATGGACGCCCACGATATCGAATCGATGATCAAGGCAGCCATACCCGATGCCGAGGTGACGATCCGCGATCTGGCCGGCGATGGCGACCATTATGCGGCCACCGTAATCTCGGAATCATTCCGCGGCAAATCCCGCGTCCAGCAGCACCAGATCGTCTATCAATCGCTGCGCGGGCAGATGGGCGGCGTGTTGCACGCGCTGGCGTTGCAGACGGGGGTGCCGGAGGGATAGCTCTGCCGCGCGGCCGACGATTAGTCTGCGGCGATCAATGCGTGGACTGAGAACATGCCTGCGTTATCGGTCCAGGACTGGCGAGGCGCCCAGCCGGAGCCGCGCGCCAGCGCGGTGAAGCGATCCAAACTGTATTTGTAACTGTTCTCGGTGTGGATGCTTTCGCCGACGCGGAATGAAAAATTCCGTCCCATGACGCGCACGCTCTGGGTCTTGCGGCTGATCAGGTGCATCTCGATCCGGTGACGCTCACGATTGTAGATCGCGCGATGAGTGAACGCGCCGGTGTCGAAATTGCCGCCCAATTCGCGGTTGATGCGGTTGAGCACATTCAGATTGAAGCGCGCGGTGATGCCGGCTGCATCGTTGTAAGCCTGGTGCAGCACACGCTCGTCCTTTTCGAGGTCGATGCCGATCACCATCTGCGCGTTTCGTCCGAGAATGTCGCGCGCGCTGCGCAGGAAGCCGCAGGCTTCATGCGGCTCGAAATTGCCAAGCGTCGATCCCGGGAAAAAACCGACCTTCGGCATCGCGGCGATGGTGTCGGGAAGCGCAAACGGCGCGGTGAAATCCGCCGTGAGCGGGTAGACGTCGAGCGTCGGAAAATCCTTGCCCAACGCAACGGCCTGGGCTTTGAGGAAATCGCCGGAAATGTCCACGGGAACGTAGGCGCGAAACGCGCATTGCTCCAACAGCAGCCGGACCTTGGTGGTAGCGCCCGCTCCGAACTCCACCAATGCCGCGTTTTTCGCGATCAGCGTCGACAGCTCGCTGCCTCGGTCGCGCAGGATCGAAAGCTCGGTGCGCGTCGGATAATATTCCGGCAGCCGCGTGATCTGCTCGAACAGTTCCGAACCGGCAGCGTCGTAGAAATACTTTGGCGATAGCCGTTTGGGTTGCTCCGACAAATTGTCGATTACGTCACGGGCGAATGCCGAAGTCTGCTCGTCGAAACGATGCGCTTCTGCGAAGCCGGCGGCGTGCACATTCATAATATTCTCCTGGACACGCTTTCCGGCGCGGTTGAAAAAAATCAATCGGGGTATTCGGCGAGACGCAACCCCGTGAATTGCCAGCGATGATGCGGGTAAAAGAAGTTGCGGTAGGTAATACGGCTGTGCCCGGCAGGTGTTACAGCCGATGAGCCGCGCAGCACGAGTTGGTTGACCATGAACTTGCCGTTGTATTCGCCGAGCGCGCCCTCGACGGCCCGATAGCCGGGATAGGGGGCGTAGGCGCTGCGGGTCCATTGCCAAACGATCCCAAAGGCGTCGTTGAGATGGTTGGCTCGGGCCGCGACTTCCCATTCCATTTCGGTCGGCAAATGCTTGCCATTCCAACGCGCAAACGCATCCGCTTCGTAATAGCTGACGTGGCAGACCGGGGCGGCGGGATCGACCGGCTTCAATCCGGCCAAGGTCATGACGTGCCACACCCCGTCGATCTCGCGCCAATGGCCGGGCGCCTGCCATTGCTCGGCGCTGGCGGCGGCCAAGCCGTCCATCAGCCAGAGCGTCGGGGTCGCATAGCCACCGTCTTTCATGAAGGCGAGCCACTCGGCGTTGGTCACCAGGTTGCGCGCCAGCCTGACTGGCCCCACCAAAGCCCGGTGCGCGGGCTTTTCGTTGTCGAAATGGAAGCTCTCGCCTGCATGCCCGATGGTGTGGATGCCCTCGTTGAGGGAGGCCCATTCGTCGCCGCCTCGGTGGGATGACGGAAGCGTCCAGGCCGGATCGTAAGCCGGCGGAATCGGGTTTTGTGCAAACGCGTGCAGGATGTCGGTCAACAGCAATTCCTGATGTTGTTGCTCATGGTGGAGACCGACCTCCACCAGCGGCGCGATCGCCGCCAGCTTTTCCACTTCTGTCTCCCGGAAAAACTGCACGACGGCCGCATCGACGTGCCGGCGGTAGGCGGTGACGTCGGCAGCGCCGGGACGGGTCAGGTGGCCGCGCTGGTGCCGGGCGTGCCGTGGTCCGGCGCTGACGTAATAGGAATTGAACAAATACGCGTAGTCGGGATGAAAGGGCTGGTAGCCTTTGCAATGCTCGCCGAGCAGGAATTGCTCAAAAAACCAGGTGGTATGGGCGCGGTGCCATTTCGCCGGACTTGCGTCCGGCATCGACTGAATCACCTGATCCTCGGGTGTCAGGGGGGCGGCGCGGCGCTCGGTCTCGTTTCGGACCTTAAGGAAAGCTTCCGCCAGATTCTGGGCCAAGCCGCCGGAATCGGAGGGTAGTGACGGGCAGGGCTCGGCAAGCGTGGCTGCAGCGGATGCTGATGTCGTCACGGATAGGCTCCGGTTCGGGGAGGAGAACGTTGTTGTGGCGGGCGGGTTCCAAAGCAATAACCTGCCCTAAATAGTGAGTTCCGCCGGGGATAAAAGCCTCCTTAAGCCCGATCAAGGCCGTCCTGATCACGGCTTGCTGAAGGTGCAAGCCGGCTTTGGTCCGGCGTTTGGCCCGCACCGGCGCGTCCGGCGGCGCATGTCTGCTCCCAATTTACTTTGGATGCACAACGGTTTCGGGTACATATATGACAGTTTCCAGAACTTGATGGGCTGATGTCAGCCCGAATGATTGCCGCAAAAGGACGCGAAAATGAGCATCGAGCAATTCATCGACAACGAGGTGAAGTCGAACGACGTCGTGCTGTTCATGAAGGGGACACCGCAATTTCCACAGTGCGGCTTTTCCGGGCAGGTGGTGCAGATTCTCGACCACGTCGGCGTCGGCTACAAGGGGCTCAACGTCCTTGAATCGGCCGAACTCCGAAACGGAATCAAGACCTACTCCAACTGGCCGACCATCCCGCAGCTTTACGTCAAGGGCGAGTTCGTCGGCGGGTGCGACATCGTCCGCGAAATGTTCCAGGCCGGCGAGCTGCAACAGCTCTTCGCCGACAAGGGGGTCACCCTCAACGCGGCTGCTTCCGCCTGATTTTAGCCGCGCGCCAGATCGGCACGGCGCGGCTGGAAGTCATCGTCGCCGATATCACGACGTTACGCGTTGACGCCATCGTCAACGCCGCCAACACGAGCCTGCTCGGCGGTGGTGGCGTCGATGGCGCGATTCACCGCGCCGCCGGCCCCGAACTCTTGGCCGAATGCCGAACCCTCCATGGCTGCGAAACCGGCGACGCCAAAATCACGTCCGGCCATCGGCTGCCGGCGCGGCATGTCATCCACGCCGTCGGCCCGGTTTGGCACGGCGGTGGCCGGGGCGAAGATCAGGCGCTGGCCTCGTGCTACGCCCGCGCGATCGAGCTCTGCCAGGTCCACGGCTTGGCTTCGATTGCCTTTCCTGCAATCTCCACCGGCGTCTACCGTTTCCCGGCCGATCGCGCGGCACGGATTGCGGTTTCCACTGCGTCGGACGCGCTGACCGGGGCGCCGACGGTCAGCCGCGTGATCTTCTGCTGCTTTTCGCAAGAGAGCGCTTTGCTGCACGCACACGCGATGGCCGGGCTGGACAACCCTTGTGCCGATTGAGCGATGTAGCGCTTGTGCAATGCGAAAATGCGAAAGTTTTATTTAACCCTTAGGCATTATCGTCGGCTGTTAATTGCGAAAGTTCATTGCGCGCTAATTTAGATCGGTCCGGCCATCGGCACCGTTTCCAGGGACGTAACATGCCTAGGCCTAGCTTTGGTCGATCAGTTTTGTTCGGAAGCGCTGTCGCGGCGATTGGTTTCGGCATTTTCGGCTTTGCGAAGCTTGGCTTCGGCTCGGCGCTGGTAGGGGAAACGCGCCGCGTCGATATCGGCCAGAAAGCGGCGTCCGGCATCGATGCGATGAAAGCGCAGTATCGGCGTCCGGCGCTGATTTCGTTTCCAAAAGAGAATCCCTACACGCCGGAGAAAGCCGCGCTCGGCAAGAAGCTCTATTTCGATACGCGCCTCTCGGTCACTTCGGCGCAATCCTGCGCGAGCTGTCATAGCCCCGGCTTCGGCTGGGCCGACGGATTGGCTCTCGGCGTCGGTCATGGCATGGCCAAGCTCGGCCGCCACTCGCCAACCATCATCAACGCCGCATGGGGAGAGATTTTCATGTGGGATGGCCGGCTCCCCACGCTTGAGGAGCAGGCGCTCGGCCCGATTCAGTCGCCCGGCGAAATGAATATGCCGATCGAACAACTCATGGAGCGCCTCGCAGCCATCCCCGAATACAAGCCGCTGTTTGCGGCGGTATTTCCGAAGGAGGGCATAAAGCCCGAGACGCTTGCCGCGGCGATCGCCACCTTCGAACGAACGGTTGTTTCCGGACGCGCGCCGTTCGACGCCTGGGTCGAAGGCGACGAGAAGGCCATCTCCGAAGAGGCCAAGCGCGGCTTTACCCTTTTCAATACGAAAGCTCAGTGCTCGATGTGTCACGAGGGCTGGAACTTCACCAATGACGGTTTCCAGGACATCGGTATTCCGAGCCAGGACATTGGGCGCGGCGAGTTCGTGCCCGGCGTTCTCAAAATGCAACACGCGTTCAAGACGCCTGGCTTGCGCGAAATCACGCGCCGCAGTCCTTACATGCATGACGGATCGCTCGCGACCCTGGAACAGGTGATCGACCACTACGACCGGGGCGGCGTCGACCGACCGAGCCGCTCCGACCTGATGAAGCCGCTGGGTCTCACCGCGCAGGAGAAGTCCGATCTTGTCGTTTTCCTGCAAACCTTGACCAGCAACCTCATTCCGACCGCCTTACCCGTTTTTCCTCGCTAAAGTGATCAGGAACCTTTGATGCGCAAAATAGCTCTCTTCGCCGGTGTGATCTTCTCCGGCCTGTCGGTCGGGGCCTTGGCCGCCAACCTGACGATAACTCAAAAGGGCCGTGTTTTCTCGTCCGAAAGCGTCACCATAAAAAAAGGCGAGAGCCTCACTTTCGTGAACGACGATACGGTGCCGCACAACATCTTCTCGACCAGCAAAGGCAACGAATTCAACTTGGGTTCGCAATCCCCTGGTGCCTCGACAGATGTGACCTTCAAGGAAGCCGGCGAAGTCCAGGTGATCTGCGCAATCCATCCGCGGATGAAGATGACGGTGAAAGTTACAGAGTAGCCGCACCAAGGGTGCCGCCGGGGATATGTGATGTCGATCCGTTACAAGATTTTCGCCGTTTTCAGCATCGTGATCGCCCTCACCGGCGTGCTCGCGTTCTATGGTATGCGCGGCATCTCCACCACCGGCGACATTGTCATGCGTCTCTACGATGGCCCGTTGATGGGGATCAATCATGCGCGCTCGGCGCATGCGGCACTCAATGAAGCCCGCATTTCGACGCAGCGGGGCCTCATCGAGGGTAGCTCGAAGGAAACGGTCGAGAAATTCGAAAAGCAGCTCGGCGACGTTTTCGCGGATTTGAACGTTGTCCGGGAGAGGGTGCAGGTTCCGAGCGTCGCGGAAGTCCTGGAACGGACTGAGGTGCGGATTCGCAATTGGTCCGACGGCGTGCTGAAGATCCTCAAGCCTACCTCCGGTGGAGTGACCGCGATTCCTCCGACCTTCGTCGTTATTCAGCAAGCCGCCGAGGCGGCGGCGGCCATTGACGATCTTGTGGAAACGGTCGCCGCGTATGGCTTCGAATACCGCACGGAATCGGAGGCGGCCGTCACCGCGGCGCGCACCACCATGCTGTTGATCGCAGGTGGCGCCACGCTCATCGGTTTGGTCCTCGCGTTCGCCTTTGCGTATTCGCTCAGTAAGCCGATTTCCGCTGCTATGAAGATCGCCGAACGCGTCGCGGCCGGAAACTTTGCCGATCAGATCGAGGTTCGTCGTTCCGACGAACTCGGTCGTCTTCTGAAGTCTCTCGCCTTGATGCAGGCGAGCCTGAAAGCCCGCGCCGACGAAGAACTCGCTTTGATGTCCGCCAAGGATCGGACGCATGAGGAGCAGGTCAGCCGGCGGCAACGCATTGAGGCCGAAATCGAGGCCTTCCGTTCGGCCTTCAGCTCGGTTTTCACCAATACGAACCGGATGACGGGCGAGCTGACCGAGACGGCCCAAACACTGTCCTCGATCGCCCGCGCCGCGGGCCAGCAATCGATCGAGACGGCGTCCACTGCAGACGCGACGTCCGCCAACGTCCAGACCGTGGCGATGGCTACGCGGCAGCTTGGCGAGTCGGTGCAGGCCATCAAGGCGCGCGTCAACAACGCCGCGGAAACCGTGCAACGTGCCACCGGCATGGCCGGCGTCGCCAACGATACGATTGGCGCGCTTGCAAGTTCAGCCCAACATATCGATGAAGTCGTCGGCTTTATCCGGAACATCGCCGGGCAGACCAACCTGTTGGCGCTCAACGCTACGATCGAAGCGGCGCGGGCCGGCGAAGCCGGACGCGGATTTGCGGTGGTTGCCTCAGAAGTGAAGGCGCTCGCTATTCAGACCGCCAAGGCCACGGAAGAAATCTCGTCCCAGATCGCCGAGGTGCAGTCCGCGACGCGGCTGGCCGTCGACAATGTCGGTGCGATTGCGGCCATCATGGGCGAGATCGACACCTTCACCGCCACGATCTCCACCGCGGTGAGCGAGCAGAACGCCGCCACCACCGAAATTTCCCAAAACATCGGGCAGGCGGCGGCGGGAACGGCGAGCGTCGCGCAAAACATCGCGGGGACGGCCGCGGCGAGCGAGGATACCAACCGTTCTGCGGACCAAGTGCTCGCCACGGCGCGCGAACTGTCGAACCAGGCCGCCAATTTGCGTGAGTCCGTCGACCGGTTCCTTGCCAACGTGGCGGCGTAAGCCGGTACCGGCTTACGCGCTGCGCGCGATATCGCGCACCAGCGTGACCGTCTCCTCGATCATCGCCGTGGTAACATCGAGATGGGTGCAGGCCCTGATCCGGCCATCCATCATCGCAAGCAGCACGCCATGCTGACGCAAGTGCGCAACCATGTCATCGCCCGTAATCCCCGCGCCGTCGGGCGTGAAGAACACAAGGTTTGTTTCCGGTTGCTGCACCTCGATGCCGGCGATTTGCGATAGCCCTCGCGCCAGCGCGCGCGCATTGGAATGATCCTCCGCAAGACGGTCGATATGGTGGTCGAGCGCGTGAACGCAAGCCGCGGCGCAAATGCCGGCCTGGCGCATCGAGCCGCCGAGACGTTGTTTCCAGCGCCAGACGTCGTCGATGAAATCGCGCGAGCCGGCGATGACCGCGCCGATCGGAGCGCCGAGGCCTTTGGAGAAATCGATCCAGGCCGAGTCCCAGCCCATCGCCATGTCCTGGGCGCTGATGCCCGTGGCGACGCAGGCGTTCAACAGCCGCGCACCATCCATGTGGGTGGCAAGCCCGTTTGCTTTCGCGATCTGCACGATCTCATCGAGAGCCGTCCTCTTCCAGATCGTGCCGCCGCCGATATTGGCGGTTTGCTCCACGCTGACGACTGTCTGTGGCGGCTGGTAGCGGGTGCGCGGGTGAAGATTGGCGCGAAATGTCTCGGGCGTGAATTGCCCGTCCGCGCCCGGCAGCGGCGTGATCTGGAAGCCGCCGAGGGCTGCGTGGGCGCCGCCTTCGCGGGCGATGATATGGGCCGTCTCATGCGCCAGGATTTCATCGCCGGGCCGGCAATAGGACAACGTCGCCGCGACGTTGCACATGGTGCCGGAGGGCAGGAAGACGGCGGCTTCCTTGCCAAGCAATTCGGCGACGCGCTCGCACAGCAGATTTACTGTCGGATCGTCGCCGATCTGTTCGTCGCCGACCTCGGCCCGCGCCATCGCCTCGCGCATCGGGCCCGTCGGGCGGGTTTGGGTGTCCGACAACAGATTGACGCGGACCGGGATTTGCTTCGGATCGCGCGGGGCGGGGGTGTAGATCATGGTGGGGGTTCTCGTCGATTATTCGAAAAGGTGCGGTCTGATGTCTTGAACGCTGTGAACGATGGCACGGATTTCGACGTAGTCGGGCTGAGCGGTGTAGAAGATCAGATGCGATTGAAAGCGGAAACGTCGATAGCCGAGTGCCAACTCGTCAACCGGCTGACCAATATTGGGGAAGTCGGCAAGAAGTCCAAAAAGAGCGAACTAACCCGGCATAGTAGGCGTCGGCCTGATACGCGCCGAATTTGCTTTCGGTGAAGTCGTAGATGTCGGCGCGGGCACGATTAGCAAGCCGGTACTCAGCCATGGCGACGCGCGGAAATTCGCTGCTTGGCCGCCGCAAGAATATCGTCTGGGGTGTCCGCCGTGAAAGTGTTGCAGTCAGGGTGTCGGAACATCTCTTGGTAGCGGCGCACCTGCTCGTCACGCGAGAGGGCGGCCCACTCGGCAAGTTCCGCTTCGGTCGGTGTAGCCGATGGCAAGGTCCGGGTCGATTTTTCGGTAGTCTGCGACATGGGAGAACTATAACAAGTTTAGCAGATGTCCGAAACCCCGTCGGGCAAACAAGACATTACAGAAAAAGGCCCCGGCAAAACCGGGGCCTTTGATTGTTCACATATGCCAACCACGAAAATCAGCGCGAATAGAATTCGACGATCAGATGCGGCTCCATCTGCACCGCGAACGGTACGTCGGAAAGAGCCGGGATGCGGACGAACTTCGCCGTCATCTTGGAGTGATCGACTTCGAGGAAGTCCGGCACGTCGCGCTCGGGGAGCTGGCTTGCTTCCAGCACCACGGCGAGCTGCTTGGAGGATTCCTTGACCTCGACGACGTCGCCGACCTTCAGCTTGTAGCTGGCGATATTGACGCGGCGGCCGTTCACCTTGATGTGGCCGTGGTTAATGAATTGGCGCGCGGCGAACATGGTGGCGACGAATTTGGCGCGGTAGACCACGGTGTCGAGACGGCGCTCGAGCAGGCCGATCAGGTTTTCACCGCTGTCGCCCTTCATCCGGCCGGCTTCGACATAGATGCCGTGAAACTGGCGTTCCGAGATGTTGGCGTAGTAGCCTTTCAGCTTCTGCTTGGCGCGCAACTGCACACCGAAGTCGGAGAGCTTGCCCTTGCGGCGCTGGCCGTGCTGACCGGGGCCGTATTCTCGGCGGTTCACGGGGCTCTTCGGGCGGCCCCAGATATTCTGGCCCATGCGGCGATCGATCTTGTATTTCGCCTCACTGCGCTTTGTCATCGCGTCCTCTATAAGTTCGGGTTTTGAGGAAACGCGCCCTCCTGTGCGCCGGGATTTCCCGGAGCCGACAGGTCCGGCCCCAAAAGCATGACGGGACGGACCACGGGTCGCGAAACGCATCGCGGGCCGAAACCGGCCCGCGAGCAGGGGGGTTCTAGGCAGAAACCGGCGTTCTGTCAATTGAAAGGGCCCGGGTTTATAGGCCAAAAGCGATGTAAACACCGTCATTCCGGGCTCGTCGCTACCGCGACGCAGCGGAGAGGCTAGCGGAAGCGCAGCCCGCATGGAGCGTATCGGAATGCGGGTCAGGGGTCGTTCCGGATACCCATCGGATGGTCCGGACTTGCATCGATGGTAGAATTTATATATACTTCTACCACGAGGAAACGATGCATCTGAACATCAAAAACGACGAAGCCCATAAACTTGCGGCGGAGCTCGCCGACTTGACCGGCGAGAGTTTGACCTCGGCCGTCACGCTGGCTTTGCGCGAACGCCTCGCGCGCGAGCGGCGCCGCCGACGCCCCGACCGCATTGCGGCACGATTGATGAAGATCGGAAGGAGTTATGCTGCGCTGGCCGACACCGGGCGCAGCCCGGACGAAATCCTTGGTTATGACGACCACGGACTACCGACATGATCGTGGTCGATAGCTCGGCCGTCATCGCAATCTTCCGACAGGAGGGGGACGCCGAAGACTATGCCCGAAGCATTGCTGCCGACGACGATCCGATCATGTCAGCCGCCAACCTGGTGGAGATTTCAATTGTTCTCCGCGGGTTGAAAAAAATCGCTCCGGAAAAAGCCGAGCGATGGCTGGACGATTTCATGAAAGCGGCGGGCATTCGGATAGAATCGGTGACGCCGGATCAGGCGCGCGCGGCTCGTTCGGCACATCTGCGATTCGGCAAAGGGACCGGACATAGCGCGGCGCTGAACTATGGCGATTGCTTTGCGTATGCGCTGGCAAAGGCCATGGACGCATCCTTACTTTGTAAGGGGAACGATTTTCCATTGACCGACATCAACGTCGTGTAGCCGGAGTCTTCAGTAAGTATGCGGGTTACGTTTTCACGCCGGCACGCGACCGCCGAAGAACGGCATCACGGCGCGGCTCAGGGTATGCGGGCGTTTGGAGGTGAAAATCATTTCCGCGCCGGCATGGTCTCGTTCTGTGCCGGCGGGTTTGAGCAAATCCGAAACCCGCCGCGCAATCGCGGGGGCGGGGTCGATCCAGTCCACCGGCCAGGGCGCTAGTCTGACGAGGCGCTCCATTAGCAGTGGATAATGGGTGCAGGCGAGCACGATCGTATCGGTGCGCGTCGGATCGTCTTTGTCCTGGCCCACGAAACAGGGTGCGAGTTCGGCTGAAATCCGAGCGTCGCTGACCTCAACGCCGCTGAGCGCGGCTTCGGCGAGCGAGGCGAGGTCGGCCGAGCCGACCAGCGTCACTTCGCAACCTTGCGCGAAATCGCGGATCAGCGCCTTGGTGTATTCGCGCTTGACCGTGCCTTTGGTGCCGAGCACCGATACGCGTTTTGTCTTCGAGCTCGCGCAAGCGGGCTTGATGGCCGGCACCGTTCCGACGAAAGGCACGTCGTATCGCTCGCGAAGATGCGACATCACGAGCGTCGAGGCAGTGTTGCATGCGATCACGATCAGATCGGGGGCGTGGGTGGCGATCAGTTCGCCGATCAAAGGCACCACGCGCGCGATGATCTGGTCCTCGCTGTGGTGGCCGTAGGGAAAAAACGCGTCGTCCGCGACATAGACGTAATGCGCGTCGGGCCGCACCCGGACGATCTCGCGCAACACCGTGAGCCCGCCAAGCCCGGAATCGAACACAAGTATGGTGGGAACCCCTGCCACGCCGGCGATCCTAGCCGATCCCGGGTTACGATTCAGTTGTTTATTGTTGGTTTCCCCGTCCTGCCGGAGGCTCACTTGGCGGGACGACGTTTGGAATATTCGAGCGGGTTGGGGTTTTACCAGAATGCTATCAAGGCACGCCGTTCGCATTACCGGCAAGCCGGAAACATCTTAAAGACGGGGCGGGACATGATTCGAAATACGACTTCGAGTTGGGGCAGTGTGGCGCGGTCGTTCCACTGGATTTTAGGCATCACCATCCTTTGCATGGTGGCGTTTGGCTGGTGGATGAATCACATCCCGTCGCGCCCCGATCGCTTCTTTTATCGCTCGATCCACGCCGATATCGGTTACCTCGTGCTGGCGCTCACCGTGCTTCGTCTGATCTGGCGCATCATGAATCCGATACCGGCCTTGCCCGCCGATACGCCGCGGTGGCAACGGCTGGTGGCACAGATCAATCACTGGGCGCTTTATGTCACGATCATCGTCGTGACGATGCTCGGTTGGGCACATTCCGGCGCGCACCAGCCCGATTATTCCAGCTGGTTCGGGCTGTTTCACGTCCCGCAGATCACCTCGCCCGACAAGGCGGCCGCCGACGCTTATGAAGATCGGCATATCTTCATGGCCTATGTGCTGCTGGCCTTGATCGCGATCCACCTCGCTGCCGCGATCTGGCATCATTTCGTGAAGCGCGACCGTGTGACGGTGCGGATGATCGACGGCAAGGCGGGGTGATCGAGACGTCGCCTAGCTTTCGCCGAACACGCGCCTGAAAATCGTATCGACGTGCTTGAAGTGGTAGCCGAGGTCGAATTGCTGTTCGATCTCTGCGCCGGTGAGATATTTCTTCACCTCGGCGTCGTTTTTCAGCAGCGTCTGGAAGTCGCCTTCGCCGCGCCACACCGGCATCGCGTTACGTTGTACGAGTTTGTAAGCGTCCTCGCGGCTGCAGCCCTTTTGCGTCAGCGCGATCAGAAGCCGTTGCGAATGCACGAGGCCGCCGAGGCGGTCGAGGTTCTTCTGCATGTTGGCGGGGTAGATCAAAAGCTTGTCGATCAGGCCGGCGAGGCGATTGAGCGCGAAATCGAGCGTCACGGTGGCGTCGGGGCCGATCATGCGCTCGGCCGACGAATGCGAGATATCGCGCTCGTGCCACAACACGACGTTCTCCAACGCCGGCGTCACATAGGCGCGCACCATGCGCGAAAGGCCGGTGAGATTTTCCGAGAGCACCGGGTTGCGCTTGTGCGGCATCGCCGAAGACCCCTTCTGGCCTTCGGAGAAGAATTCCTCGGCTTCCAGCACTTCGGTGCGCTGCAGATGGCGAATTTCGGTGGCGAGCCGCTCGACCGACGATGCGATCACGCCCAGCGTCGCGAAATACATCGCATGGCGATCGCGCGGGATCACTTGGGTCGAGATCGGCTCCGGCGCTAGCCCCATTGCCTTGGCGACGTGGGCTTCGACTCGCGGATCGATCTGGGCGAAGGTGCCGACCGCACCCGAGATCGCGCAAGTCGCGACCTCCTTGCGGGCGGCCACGAGCCGTTCGCGGGCGCGGGTGAATTCGGCGTAGGCGTAGGCGAGCTTGAGGCCGAACGTCACCGGTTCGGCGTGAATGCCGTGGGAGCGGCCGATGGTCGGCGTCATCTTGTGCTCGAAGGCGCGCTTCTTGAGCGCCGCCAGCACCTTGTCGATATCGGCGATCAGCAAGTCCGCGGCACGGGTCAGCTGCACGTTGAGGCAGGTGTCGAGCACGTCCGACGAGGTCATGCCCTGGTGCACGAAGCGCGCCTCGGGGCCAACGATTTCGGCGAGATGGGTGAGGAAGGCGATGACGTCGTGCCTGGTTTCGCGCTCGATCTCGTCGATCCGCGCCACGTCGAAAATGACGTCGCGGGCCTTGGCCCAGACCGCTTTCGCGGCCTCCTTCGGAATGACCCCGAGATCCGCCAGCGCATCCGCGGCATGGGCCTCGATCTCGAACCAGATCTTGAAGCGGGTCTGCGCCTCCCAGATGGCGGCCATTTCCGGGCGGGTGTAGCGGGGTATCATCGATTACTCTTAGCTAAAAGGGATTATGCCGCGCTTTACCAGATCGTGTCCCGGGAGGCCACCCGCGATGTTGCCGCCGGGATACAATCGGCTCTCCACGTAGCCCGTTCCCTTGCCGGCCGCTATGCTACCAAGACTCAACAAACCTGTGCAGAAGGCTCTAAACCGGCGTTCCGTGGTCTATTATCTCATCGGCACGAATCAGAGGAGAGACAATGCCCACCCAGATGTCTAAATCGCAGTTGATCGAGAAAATCGCGACCGCCACCGAGCTGTCCAAGCGCGACGTCAAGAACGTCATGGATACGTTGACCGATGTCGGCCACAAGGAGCTGAAGAAGAACGGGATATTCCTGGTGCCCGGTTTCGCCAAGTTCGTCGTGGTGAAGAAGCCCGCGACCAAGGCGAGAAAAGGCACCAACCCGTTTACCGGTGAAGAGATGATGTTCAAGGCCAAGCCAGCCCGGAAAATCGTGCGGGCGAGGCCAGTCAAAGCCGCAAAGGACGCGGTTTGAAAGAAAAGGCCCCCGGAAGGGGGCCTTTTGTTCGAGTGCCTTTATGAGTCCGTGACAGCCGGCCGGAATCCTTATCCCGGATCAGCCGGCACGGATCAGCCAGAGCGTTTTCCAGCGAAAGCCTGCCCCGGACTTGATCCGGGGTGGATGTCGGTTCGCGTCAAGAAAACGCGTCAAAACAAAGAAATAGAGCCTCCGTTCCGATTCAATCGGAACGGAAAAGGCTCTAGATGTGGAGCCTCAAGAGGTTGTCCTCGGTCAAACCGAGTCTGCTGATAGGCGGTAGGGATTTTAGGGCGCTGTGCGGCCGATGCCAGTTGTATTTGTAAATCCAGTGAGGGAGTTCCTCGGCGCGTCGGTCTGAGGTGGGGTAGGCCTGCGCGTAGGCCCATTCTCTGAGCGCGGTCTGGATGAAGCGTTCGGCCTTGCCGTTGGTTTTGGGCGTATAGGGCTTGGTGCGGATATGCCTGATGCCCAGGTCCCGGCAAGCATCCCGAAAGTCGAAGGCTTTGTAACAACTTCCGTTATCGGTCATGACACGGGTGACGGTGACACCGAGGCTTTTGTAATAGGCCACGGCCGCTTTGAGGAATGATACGGCGCTTTCCGCCTTCTCGTCCGGCAAGATCTGGGAGAAGGCGACGCGGGAGTGATCGTCGATACCGACATGAACGAATTCCCAGCCGACACCACGGCCGTTGCTCTGGCCGGTGCGATCACCGGTGATGCGGTGACCGATCTTGTCAAAACGACCGAGTTTCTTGATGTCGAGGTGGATCATCTCACCAGGTTTCTCGCGCTCATAGCGACGCACCGGCTCGGCCGGCTCCAGGTCGCGTATCCGGTTTAGTCCCAGCCGGCGCAAGATGCGGCTGACGGTAGCCGTCGAGACGCCGACTTCGGCGGCGATTTGCTTGCCGGTGTGGCGCTGGCGGCGCAACGCCTCGACCATCGCACATGTGGCCGGCGCTGTTTGGCTTGGCAATGAAAGAGGTCTGGAGGAGCGATCCCGCAACACCCATCCACGCCTTCTGCGCGGAACCGCTCGACCCATTTGGCCACGGTCTTGGGCGTCGTGTTGAACTGACCCGCAACCGCAGCCTTGCTCAAGCCGCCCTCGATCACACTGCGCACCATGCCCTCTCGACCTTTGGGCGTCAGGGGAGCATTCTTATGGATGTTCATCCGGTCCTCCGTGGAACACTGAAGCTTCGCAACCTCAGCTTCCTCGGTTCGGGCCGGATGGACAACCTCCTGAAAGCTCACAGCTAGATCGCCTCGCCCCGTGCTGCGGCCGCCGCACCGCGGATCGCGGAAATATTCGCCTTGTAGGCCGCGCTTGTGCCGCCCTTGAACACGGCGGAGCCGGCGACGAAGGCGTTGGCCCCGGCCGCGGCAAGCGGGCCGGCGACGTCGGTGCCGACCCCGCCATCGACCTCGATGTCGATCGGGCGGCCCGCCGTCATCGCGCGCAGGTCCTGGATTTTGCCGAGCGCGGACGGAATGAAGGCCTGGCCCCCGAATCCGGGATTGACCGACATCACCAGCACGAGATCGATCATGTCGATCACATATTCGATCGCGCTGACCGGCGTGGCCGGATTGAGCGAGACGCCGGCTTTCTTGCCGAGCGCGCGGATCGCCTGCAGCGAGCGATGCAGATGCGGGCCGGCCTCGGCATGCACCGTGATGTGATCGCAGCCGGCCTTGGCGAAGGCCTCGAGATAGGGGTCGCAGGGCGCGATCATCAAATGCGCGTCGAAGACTTTTTTGGTGTGCGGGCGCAACGCCTTGATGACGTCGGGGCCGTAGGAAATGTTGGGGACGAAATGGCCGTCCATCACGTCGAGATGGATCCAGTCGGCGCCCGCGGCATCGACGGCGCGGACTTCTTCGCCCAATTTGGCAAAATCCGACGCCAGGATCGATGGGGCGATGACCAGGGGGCGTGACGCAAATTGCTGGGACATGTGCGCTTTCCCGAACCACTTTTCGATGCCTGCGAACGGTGTCGCGTAACACGCGCGAGGCTTCCCGGCAATGCGGGCGCTCCCTATCGTGCTCCGGACGCGGTGCAGCGTTACTGTGATGGTTTACCGCAGATCGGTATCGAACATGGCAGCGCATGTCGGCCGCGTCGGGAAGGGCGGAAAATTCTGCCGCAACGGCACCAATTGCCGGGGCTGTTGGGTCGCTTGAGGCACAAAAACTCCAATTTTATTGGGTTTTTCGTGATGGCACGGCGTTTGCTGATCTTCAGAGCTGAAACAATCGAAGGCCGCTGCGCGGCATTTGTCGGAGCTCTGCCATGGTGTTTGTTTTGGGTGCTGCATCGTCCGCACTGGACATCCTTAAATCGCTGACCTCGCCAACCTCCTCGACGTCGTCTTCACAAACCAATGGCACTGGTCAAGACCCGGCTAGCCAGTTCGATCTCTCCGGCAGTGCCTCGACCTCGGCGAACAAGCCTCCGACCTCCGGAGCCAACGCGTTTTCGCAAATCGCGCCGGCCACGCTCAGTGCGCTGCTTGCCGCGCAAAGCCAATCGTCCACGGGCGCAACCACACCGGCTTCGACCAGCCCGTCCGCCGCGCTCAAGGACCTGTTCTCGCTGCTCGATGCCAATAGTAACGGCCAGATCAGCAAATCGGAATTCGAAAACGCGCTCGGTGCCGGGGGAACCAACCTCGCCAACGCCGACAAGGTATTCAACGAGCTCGACAAGAATGGCGACGGCTCGGTGAACCTTGGCGAATTGTCGTCGGTGCTGAAGGGTGGCAGAGGCCATCATCACCATATCGGCGGCTCCGACGGCCTCCGTGGTGCTACCAACGCCGCTGGATCGAGCGCCGACCCATTACTGCAGGCGTTGCAAGGCGCCTCCAGTTCGTCGGTCGCCAACAGCGACGGCTCGACTACGACGTCGCTCACCTATGCCGATGGTTCAAAGGTCGCGCTGACGTCGCCCGCGACGACGACCGCATCCGCCAATGCGACGTCCTCCTACAACATTATCGAGCAATTGATCCAGCGCGAGGCCCAGGCGCTTTCGTCTTCGGCCGCCGCTTCGCTTTCGGTCAGCGTCTGAGAAGCGTTAAACAAAAATATGGATCAGCGGGACTTCCAGCGTTCCCGCGTCACCTCTCGGTAAGCGTATCGGTCGCGAATCTCACGATTGAAAAAAGCGCCGCGCGATTCAGTCGTGTTGAACGCGTCGAAGATTTCAAGCGGAACCCCGGCATAGAGGTAGCGCCGCCCGCTGACGAAAGTCACCCACAATTCGCGCTTCGCTGGATCGTAGAAGAGGTTGCGAATGGCCGTCGACGGCATGGCGTATCGCCCGATTTAGTCAGCGAAGGCAACGCGTCTCCTGAAATTTGGTTGCTACCCAAACCGATCTTTCCAGGCCGGCAACGCGCCCGGGAAGGGCAGTGCGGTCGCCGCATAGACGCCGCGCGCGACGGCGCGGGCCACGACGTTGGCTGCGACCAGCCCGAGTTCGGTGAGGCCCACCAGCGGATCGATCGGCTTTTCGCACGTCGCGGCAGCGAACACCACGTCGCCGTCGAGCGGCGCATGCACCGGATAGATCGCACGGGCAAATCCGGTCTGCGCGATCATCGCGAGCCGCTTGGCCTGGGGTTTGGTCAATATGGCGTCCGTCACGACGACCGCGAGCGTCGTGTTCTCCACGGCGGTCGCGGCGGCGCCGCCCTTGAGACGCATCGCCAACATTTGTGACGTGAAGGACGGTGGCAACCCGCGCCCGCCATATTCGCCATCGACTTCGAACGGCGCCGCCCAGAACCACGGACCGTCGCCGACGGTCACCGTGCCCGCCGCATTGACCACCGCGAGCGCGGCGACAGCAACACCTTCCTGCGTCGCCGCCGATGCCGAGCCGAGCCCGCCTTTGAAATTCGCGGTGGTCGCGCCGAGCCCGGCGCCGACGCTCCCTATCGCGAAATCGGTACTGGCCGCCGTCGCGGCGGCGTAGCCAAATTCGCGATAGGGTGCGAAGCGGCCCCACGCCTTGTCGCCGCCGTTGAGCAGATCGAAGATGATCGCGCCGGGCACGATGGGAATGACCGCGCCGCGCACGACAAAGCCGCGGCCTTGTTCCGCGAGCCGGGCTTGCACCCCGCCACCGGCGTCAAGCCCGAACGCCGAGCCACCCGCGAGCGCGAGCGCATCGATCCGTTCGACCGTGTTGGCGAGATCGAGCAGCGAGGTCTCGCGCGTGCCGGGGCCGCCGCCGCGCACGTCGATCGCCGCGACCGCCGGAGAATCGAAAATCACCGCGGTGACGCCGGATGCCAGCGCGGCGTCTTCGGCGTGACCGACGCGGACGCCGGCGATATCGGTGAGGCGATTTTTCATGGGCAACCGATGTCTCGAAGCGCCTTCAACTTCCAAGCGCCAATCTGATCATTCGCGCGAGGTCCAACTTGCGATACGGCTTGGCCAGCAGCAGCACACCGGAATCGAGACGGCCGTGATGAACGATGGCGTTTTCGGTGTATCCCGACGTGTACAACGTCTTGAGCGCGGGGCGCCGCTTCAAAGCCTCGTCGACGAGCTGTCGGCCATTCATCGACCCGGGCATGATCACGTCGGTAAACAACAGATCGATGGTCGGATTGTTGTCGATCGCCTTCAAAGCCTCCACCGCGTTGCTCGCCTCCAGCGTGGTATAGCCAAGGCTCTGGACCTGGGCGATCACATATTTGCGCACGAGTGCGTCGTCTTCGACGACCAGTACGACCTCGTTGCCGCCTTCGATTTGCGTGGAGGCCAACAGCTCCGAAGCGCTCTGATCCAGCCCGGTCGCGCGTGGCAGATAAATCTTGACGGTCGTCCCGTGGCCTTCCTCGCTGTAAATTTTGATATGCCCGTTGGATTGCTTGACGAAGCCAAACACCATGCTGAGGCCGAGGCCGGTGCCCTTGCCGACTTCCTTGGTCGTAAAGAAAGGGTCAAAGACCTTCTCCAGGTTCGCAGCGGGAATTCCGGAGCCGGTATCGCTCACGGCAATCATGACATAGTGCCCGGGTGTGACCTCGCTGTGCAGATTTGCATATGCCTCGTCGAGATGGACGTTCGCGGTTTCGAGCACGAGCTTGCCGCCGTCCGGCATGGCGTCGCGGGCGTTCAGCGACAGGTTGAGGATGGCGGTGGAGAGTTGACTGGGATCGACCAGCGCCGTCGAGGCGTCCTTCGCGAGCAGCGGATTGATTTCGATCTGCTCCCCCAGCGTCGGGCGCAGCAACTTCGCGGTTTCCAGGATCAGGGCGTTGACGTCGACTTCGCGCGGCTGCAGCGGCTGTCGGCGAGCGAAGGCCAGCAGGTGCTTGGTCAGGTCGGCCCCGCGTCCGGCGGCTTCATCGATTAACTTCGCGATGGCGGCGAGTTCCGGGCGGTTGGCGACGGCATCGGCGAGGATTTCGATGGTCCCGGTGATGACGGTGAGGATGTTGTTGAAGTCGTGAGCGATGCCGCCCGTCAGCTGGCCGACGGCTTCCATTTTTTGCGCTTGCCGCAATTGCGCTTCCGCGGCGCGCTTTTCCGTGAGATCGCGGCCTACGAAAAAGTGCCGTCTTACCGGCTCCGACCATGCTCCCATCCAGCTGAGCGTGACAACCTGGCCGTCCTTGCCAATATAGCGTGTTTCGAAATTGCGCATATGCCGTCCGCGCCGGGCCGAGCGCATTTCTTCGCGCGTGCTTTCGAGATCGTCGGGATGGATGAATTCGACTGCGCTGTGCCCGATCATTTCCAAAGGTTCGTAACCGAGGATGGTCATGGAGCTGGGGCTGACCTGAACGAAATTGCCCGCGGTGTCGGTCACCAGGATGAGGTCCTGCGACGTCTCGAAGATACGCTGCCGCTCCTCGATCTCCTGGTGAAGCGCCTTTTGCGTCCTCTTGCTTTGACCGATGTCGCGGGCGGTTTTCGATGCGCCAACGATCTCTCCCGCCGCCGACCTGATCGGAGAGATACTGAGCAAAACCTCGATCTCTTTCCCGTCCTTGCTCAGCCGCACGGTTTCGTAGTCTTCGATCCCCTTACCTGACGCCATTTCATCGAGAATTTGCCGTACCTCGGCACGCCGCTCCGGCGCGACGATGATATCGATGGATTTTCCAACCGCCTCAGTCGCGGTATAGCCAAAGAGACGTTCGGCGGCCCGGTTCCAACCGGTGATGGTGCCGTCAAGCTTCTTGGTGATGATGGCGTCCTTGGAGGATTCTACGACCGCGCTGAACAGGCGTTCGCGTTCACTGTGGCGATCCCGGTCGGAAGCGGCTTGCCGGCGCAATGTTTGCAGCAGGCCGGCCAATTGAGTTTGCAGGCCGATGTTGTCCAGAAGCAACACCGCCAGGACGAAGCACGCGGCGCAAAGTCCGTAGAAGCGGCCGGCATAAAAGCCAAGATCGAATCTTGCCCCATTGAGAAGAGCGGATAACGCGATGTCGAACAGCCAGGCGCACAAAACGACCATGAGCCAGACGTCGATCACTGAATGCGGACGCCGAATCCACAGCACCACAAGCGCTGCGACGTTGAGAAAGCACACCACCAATGTCACTCCGAATAGGGCGGGTGCGTAGTGATTTTCGTTCATCAGCCCCGGCAGCATGTTGTGTCCGATGGTGATGACCAGCGTTATGGCTGTGATCGCGACACCGAGCGCGATGACGCTCCACCAGATGGCTCTGCCGACGGAGCCTCGTATTTCGGCGCCGCCGTCTTTGTCTTTCAGTAGTGCATAGCCGAGCGCGAAAAGCGGAAATCCACCGTGCCAAACGATGTACAGCCAGACGGTGGTTTGCGGACCGGCATCCAGAAGCCCGGTTGACGTAAACAGGCCTGGAAAGGTCAAGCCATGAACGATCGCCACGACCGAGGTGAACAAGTACCCGCTCGCAAGCAGCAGAAGGGCACGAGAGCGCAAAATCGAGAATTGTGAGAACAGCAGAATAGCGGTGAACAGGTCGTTGATCGCGAGCGCCGATTGATAGCTCGCAACGAACGCAGGAACCGGCGTCAGCGGCACGCGGGCAAAAGGCACCGCACACGCGAAGAGGATCGACGAGACAATCACTACCGCGAGTGCGGCAGTGCGATCGCGCCTTGTCGCCGGAAGAGTAGAGAGAAAAATGCTGCGGTCGTCCCCTGCCTGCACGAGCATCTCCAAATTGGCATCGAACGCGCCATTGTCGTCATACTAGAGCATGACCCGGAAAAGTGGAAACCGGTTTTCCACGCGACAAACGCGAAAACGCGTTTGCGCGCAGATCACGCTCAAACGGAGAGATGAGATCATGATACGATTCAACTCAATCGCATCATGCCGCCTGGGTTGGCTCGGGCGGCTTTTCTGAAAGACATCGGGTAACGGCGGTTGTGAGGTCGTTGGGCTTGAATGGCTTTTGCAAGCTCAAAACGGCCCCAAGCTTTGTGGCCATGTACAGAAAATCCGGTTCTCGCGGCGATATCGATCGAAGCTGATGTCCCGATATGACAATTATTGGCATTTCCGGGTGGGATCGACGAACCAGGCCTATGGTCTCGAAGCCATCTATTCCCGGCATAAAAATATCGACGATCAGCAAGTCGAAGTTTTGAGTCTCAAGCGACCGCAAGCCCGCCAAGCCATTGTCGACCGCCTCGACGGCATGGGAAGCGCGCTCCAGCAAGATTTTGATGGTGCTCAAGACCGCTCGATCATCATCGATGACGAGAATGGAAGCCATATCTCTTCTGTAATTCGGTTTTATTCAACCCAAGGTTACATATCCCCTAGTTGAACTGAGAACCAGAGGGTGAATCGATACTGGTAACCGTATCCTTAAGCATAAACCGAATATCCGCCGGACCGGGTTGAATAGCTTGCCGGGTTCCGATGTAGGCTTGTGGCGGATCAATCGGGTTATCTCCCATGCGCCGCATTCTCGTCGTCGACGATCAGGTCCATGTGCGCAGGATGATCTCGCTTGTGCTGCGGGTCCATCGTTTCGAAATCGTTGAATCCGCAAGTGGCGCGGCGGCGTTGAAAGAGTTCGAAGAATCCAGTTTCGAGCTGGCGATCGTCGATATCTTCCTACAGGGAACGAACGGTCTCGACGTCATCAGGATGATGCGCGAACGCGTGGCGGATTTTCCGGTCATTGCGATGTCGGGAATGACCGCGCTCGACTTTGTTTCCGCTTCGCCCGAACTTGCTAACGTGGTTTGCTTGCAGAAACCGTTTCGTCCGAGCGAACTGATCGCGGCGATCGAGGGTGCGTATGCCGCGTCGCGCCACTCGGCCGCAATCGGGCAGGTTTCCGTGCTGAGCGGTGTCTGACCGCCGTTCACTTGGAAAAGGGCACGGGCGGCGGAAGCGAAAAACAAAACGCCCCGGCAAACCGGGGCGTTGAAGTCGCGGCAAAGGGTAGACAAGCTATCGAGGCTTATGACCCCTTCGGATTGATTTCGGTGTAGTTGCCCTTGGCGTCCCACTTGTAGACGACGTAGTCGATTTGCTTGATGTCGCCCTTGGCATCGAACTCCATCTTGCCGATGACGGTCTCCCACGCGCTGCCCTTGATCGTGTCCATCACCTTTTTTGGATCGGTGGTGCCGGCTTTCGCAACCGCCTGAGACCAGACCTGCATCGCGGCGTAAGTGTAGAGCGTGTAGCCTTCGGGATCGATGTTCTTGGCCTTGAAGCGTTCGACGATCGCCTTGGCGGTCGGCTTATTGCGCGGATCGGGACCGAAAGTGAACAAAGTACCTTCGCCGGCGGGCCCCGTAATTGAGGCGAACTCCTTGTCGGCCAGCGCATCGCCTGCCATCAAGGTTGTTTTGAGACCCTGATCCCGCATCTGGCGCAGGATCAAGCCGGCTTCCTGATGGTAGCCGCCGACAAAGACGAGGTCGATATTGTCGCGCTTCAAGCGCGACACGATCGAGTTAAAATCCTTGTCGCCTTTGTTGTAGGATTCGAACATCTTCTCGGTGAAGCCGGCCTTGTTGAGCGCCTTCTTGGTCTCGTCGGCGAGGCCTTTGCCGTAGGTGGTCTTGTCGTTGAGGATCGCGACGTTTTTGCCCTTGTAATATTTCACGATGTAATCGGCGGCGACCAGGCCTTGCTGATCGTCGCGGCCGCACACCCGCGCGACGTTCCAGAGCTTGCGCTCGGTGAACAGCGGATTGGTGGAGGCCGGCGTGATCTGCAACACATTGCCGTCGGCATAGGCTTCCGACGCCGGGATCGACGAGGAAGAACAGTAATGACCGGCGACGAAGGGGATTTTCGCGCTGGCGATTTTTTCCGCAACCGATCGCGCCTGTTTGGGATCGCAGGCGTCATCCTCGACATTCAGCGCCAGTTTTTTGCCAAGGAGGCCGCCCGCGGCGTTGAAGTCAGTCACCGCCTGTTCGGCGCCGTTCTTCATCTGCCGGCCGAATGCGGATTCGCCGCCCGTCATCGGGCCCGCTACCGCGACGGTGATGTCCTGCGCAAGCGTTGTTGTCGACAGCGCAAGCGATGCGCCCAATGCCAGGCCGATGAGCTTTAATGATTTCATGAGGAGTCCTCGCGGTAGATCGCTACGGGAAGGACCCAGCCAAGCGGCCGGGTTCGAAAATCAATCCCATTGTCGGCTGATTTTGCCGGGAAGTCATCGGTAATTTTCAGGCAAGTTCATCCCAATAGGCCGTTCCGCGTTGGTAGGAACGTCCGATGCTTCGTGGCTTACCCCCGCCTTCCGCCTTCCAGATAGGCGGCGCGGATTTCGGGGCGTTGCAACAGCTCCGCGCCGGTTCCGCTGAGCATGATCAAGCCGTTGACCATGACATAGCCGCGATGGGCCAGCCGTAGTGCGTGATTGGCGTTCTGCTCGACGATCAAGACCGTGAGGCCGTCCTGGCGGTTCAGGGTGCGGATGGCCTCGAAAATCTGTCGGGCGATCAGGGGGGCGAGCCCCAGCGAGGGCTCGTCGAGCAGCAAGAGGCGAGGGCGGCTCATCAGCGCGCGGCCGATCGCCAGCATCTGCTGCTCACCGCCGGATAACGTGCCGCCGCGCTGCGTCATGCGTTCCTGCAACCTCGGAAACAACGTGAACACGCGCTCGAGCCCGGCGCTGCGGTCGGCTTCACTGACATCGGTGGCGTCGGCTCCCATTTGCAGGTTTTCCGCCACGCTCATGCGCGGGAAAATCCGGCGGCCTTCCGGAGCTTGGGCAATGCGCAGACGCGCGATCGCGTGGGTCGGCACCTCGGTGATGTCGTGGCCGTCGAACAGGATGCGGCCGGCGCGGGCGCGCGGCCTGCCGAAGATCGTCATCATCAGCGTCGACTTGCCGGCCCCGTTGGCGCCGATCAAGGCGACGATCTCGCCGGGATTGATGACCAGGTCGACGCCCTTGAGCGCCTCGATCTTGCCATAGGCGGCGCGAAGGTTGTGGATTTCGAGCAGGGGTGCGGTCACGTTCCGCTCTCCATCACCGTGATCGCCTCTTCTTCATCGGTGCCGAGATAGGCCGCGATCACCTTGGGATCGTCACGCACGTCCTGCGGGGCGCCTTCCGCGATCTTCACGCCGTAATCCATCACCACGACGTGATCGGAGATTTCCATCACCACCGACATGTCGTGTTCGATCAAAAGGATCGAGACGCCGTGCTCGGCCCGGATCGAGAGCAACAATTCGCTCAATGCGGCGCTTTCGCGCGCGTTCAACCCGGCGGCGGGTTCGTCGAGGCACAACAAAGCGGGTTCGGTGCACATCGCGCGCGCGATTTCGAGCCGGCGTTGATCACCATAGGGAAGATTGCCGGCCGCGTCGTCGGCGCGTTCGATCAGCCCGATGCGCCCGAGCCAAAATGTCGCCTGATCGATCGCGTGTTTCTCGGCCGCGCGCCAGGACGGCGCGCCGAAAAGCCCGAGAAAGGTCAGGCCCGAGGCGAGCATCAGCGCATTGTGCTGCGCGACCATCAGGTTTTCGAGTGCGGTCATGCCGGGAAACAGCCGGATGTTCTGGAACGTGCGCGCGACCTTCGCCTGTTTGGATATCCGGAAATCGTTCAACTGCTCGAGCTGAATCCGGCCGCCATCATCATGCGTCAGCCGCATGGAGCCGCCGCTCGGTTTGTAAAAACCGGTGATGCAGTTGAACACCGTGGTTTTGCCGGCGCCGTTCGGCCCGATCAGCGCGGTGATCTTGCGCCGCTCGGCGTCAAACGACAGATCGTTGACGGCGACGATGCCGCCGAAGCGCATCGACAGACGATCCACGGTGAGAATGCAATCATCGCCGCTCATCCGCGCCCCTCCTTGACGAGGTCGGAGGAGATGGCGTGGTCGTGCTTGAGAAAGACGGTCGGGGCGCGGTGGCCGATCAGGCCACGCGGCCGCCAGATCATCAACAGCACCATCGCCACTCCAAACACCAGCATGCGGTATTGTTCGAGGCCGCGAAACAGCTCAAAACCGCCAATCATGGTGAGCGCGGCGAGCGCGACGCCGAGCTGCGAACCCATGCCGCCGAGCACCACGATCGCGAGCACCAGGGCGGATTCCTGAAAGGTGAAGGATTCAGGGCTGATGAAGCCTTGACGTGTCGCGAAGAACGCGCCGGCGAAACCGCCGAACATGGCGCCGGTCGCGAACGCCGTCAGCTTGGTCGTGGTGGTGTTGATGCCGAGCGCGCGGCAGGCGACCTCGTCCTCGCGCAATGCCTCCCAGGCGCGGCCGATGGGAAGGCGCCGAAGCCGGATCGTCACCCAGTTGGTGAGCAAGGCGAGCGCGAGGATCAGGTAAAACAGAAATACGATGCGGTGGGTCGGCGAGAATTCGATGCCGAGCCGAGCGGCAAGGCCGTCGTCGCCGGGCGTGAGTGGAATGCCGAACAAGGTCGGGCGCGGAATGCCGCTGATGCCGTTCGGGCCTCCGGTCAGGCTCTGCCAATTGATGATGACGAGCCGGATGATTTCGCCAAAGGCCAGCGTGACGATGGCAAGGTAGTCGCCGCGCAGCCGCAGCACCGGAAAACCGAGCATCACGCCCCAAAGTGCCGCGAGAATGCCGGCGAGCGGCAGGCAGATCCAGAACGACAGGCCGAAATTGGTCGCGAGCAACGCGTAGGAATAGGCGCCGACGGCGTAAAAGGCGACGTAGCCGAGATCGAGCAGTCCGGCGAGGCCGACCACGACGTTTAGCCCCCATCCCAGCATCACGTAGGTCAGCACCAGAATGCCGAGGTCGAGAATATAGCGCTGATTGTAGAAGAGCACCGGCACCAGGAGCGTGAAGATCAAAAGCATCGGTGCGATGCCGCGCCGTGCGATCGCAAGCGCGTTTTGCAACGTCGGCGGAACGATCCTGACGGTGCCGACCGGTCCCCACCATCGTCGTAACAATTCGACCAGGATGCTGCCGACGAATACCGCGGCGACCATGGCGGCGAGGTCGTCAAACCGCGTCCAGTAGATCAATTGCCCAGACGGTCCCGCTTCGGTGCGGATGCCGATCATCAACGAGAACAGGACCAGCGCGACGAGCGCACTGATCGCGGCCTTCTTCAGGATGAAGGCGATGTCCGGTGCGCGCGATACGGTCGCGGATATGGTGACGCGCTCGCCCGTCAAACTTTTTCAACTTCGGGACGGCCCAAAAGGCCAGTGGGCAGGAAAATCAATACGACGATCAGAATCGAGAACGCCGCGACATCCTTGTATTCGACGGAGAAATACGCCGACCAAAGCGTCTCGATCAGTCCGATCGCAAGCCCGCCGAGCATCGCGCCGGGCAACGAGCCGATGCCGCCGAGCACGGCCGCGGTGAAAGCTTTGATGCCGGCGACGAAGCCCATGAAGAAATCCACCAAGCCGTAATAGAGCAGATACATCATGCCGGCGACCGCGGCGAGCGCGGCGCCAATCACGAAGGTCATGGAAATGGTGCGATCGACGTCGACGCCGAGCAACGCCGCCATGGTCTGGTCCTGTTCGCAGGCGCGCATGTCGCGCCCGAGCCGGGTTCGCGCCACCAGCCATGTGAAAACCAAGAGCAACACGATGGTGGTGACGACGACGATGATCTGCACGTTCGACAGCCGCACCACGAAACCACCGGCATCATGCAGCGTGTAACCGCCGGTGATGATCGGCGGCACCGGCTTGACCCGTGCGCCTTGGGCAACTTGCGCATAATTTGAAAGGACGAACGACATGCCGATCGCCGAAAGCATCGGCGCAAGGCGGAACGAGTGCCGCAGCGGCCGGTAGGCGATGCGTTCCACCGTCCAGCCGTAGAGCGCGGTGATCGCCATCGAAACCAAAAGCACGATCAGCAGGATCACGGGAACTACCGTGAGGCCAAAGGAGACCAGGATCAGGAAGGAAATCAGCGCGATATAGCCGCCGATCATGAAGATATCGCCATGGGCGAAATTGATCATCCCGACGATGCCGTAGACCATGGTGTAACCGATGGCGATCAGGCCATAGATCGAGCCGAGGACGAGGCCGTTGATGAGTTGCTGGGCGAAATAGTCCATGAGCTGCCGTTGTTTGGAGTCTTTTCAGGCAAGGTGCACCCGGTTTGCCGCAAAGAAAATGCCTAACTCCACAAATTCCGCGACGATGGCCCCCGGCAGCCCGAACGACGCGTCCTTTACGTTTTTCTAACAGTGGGAACCCGGTGCGGCAACAGCGCGGGACGAGCTTGCAACGTAAGTTTTCCGGTTCCGAAAGCCTTGGTTGCGACACGGTATTTCCGCGCAATGGCCTTCCGCGGAACCGCGGTTCCCCCGCAACCAAATCAGGATTGCACCGTTGTCTGCGGTTACGTCCAACAAGGGAGATTCCGAATGTCCAACCAGAACCAGAATCCGGGCCAGCAAAACCAGAACCCGGGCCAGAAGCCCGGTCAGCAGCAGGGCGGTGGCCAGAAGCCCGGACAGCAGCAGCAGGATCCGAACCGTCAGGGTGGCCGAGAGCAGCAAGGCCGGGACCAGCAAGGTAAGGGCGAGCGTTAATCCGAAACTGACTTCGTGAAAGCAAGAAAGTCCCGTCGAAAGGCGGGACTTTCTTTTACCCGGATAGAGGTATTATGGTAAGCAAAGCTTGGCCGTTAAGGTAAATAAAGGGTTTAAATTGCCCCGCCCAATTGATGCGAGTTAGCTCGCCCGCGAAACCGCCGCTCCCATTTGGGGCTGCGCGGAGAGGCGGGAAGCGACATGTCCACGAACTGGCGGATCAGCTCATTCAACGGCGCGCTGCTTGCGGCCTATTTCATTCCGACCTGGACCATTGTCGCCTTCCGAATCATCGTTTCGCCGATCCACGGCCTGTATGAGCGGCCGAACATCTCGGTCGCGTTGTTCGTCAGCGATCATCTGCAACTGGCGGCGGCGACGACGGTCCGCGTCGCGTGGCTGCTGGCCTTGGGCAAGCTCACGGTCGTTGCATTTTTCGCGCTCTTTCTGGTGTTCATCACCCGCGCCTCGATCCGCAAAGCCGGCGGTTGCGATGAAGCGCTTGGCATGGCGCTCGCCTTCGGCAGCGTGATCAGTTTTGCGAGCATGGTGATGGCCTCGCAGGTGGGCGAAACCCAAGCCGTGAGATTGCATGCGACCGAACTTCTGATGCTGCTCGGCACCGCGATCGTGTTGCTGCTCGAACGCCCCGCGGAGGTCGTGCCACTGGTCGAACGTGACGCAAGCGCGGATGGCCTATCCCTTCAGCAATCCCAACTCGCCCAAAATCGCTGAGGCTTCCTTGACGGCGTGGTTGGCCGCGGGCACGCCGCAATAGATCGCCTGTTGCAGCAGGATTTCCTTGATATCGTCCGGCGTGAAACCGCCCTCGGTAAGTGCTGCGCGCACGTGAAGGCGAAATTCATCCCACTGACCGAGCGCGACCATGGTGCCGATCACAAGCACCCGCCGGGTACGCTGGTCGAAATGCGGACGGGTCCAGATTTCCCCCCATGCGTGGCGGGTGATGAGATCGATGAACTCGCCGTTGAACGAATTCTTGTTGGCGATCGATTTATCGACCCAGGCATCGCCAAGCACCTTGCGGCGCTGGGCCATGCCGGCGTCGCGGCGTTCTTGGTCGTCCATGAAAGTTTCTCCTATCGTTGCGAGTAGCGTGAGTTCCGAAGCAATCCGCCCTTCGATTGTGGCTTTGGATTGCTTCGCTACGCTCGCAATGACGGTGGATATAGCGATGTAATTTCGGTCATTATCTTCGCTAGCCTCATCGTTGCGTCAGGAAGCCGATTACGGTGTCGGTGAAGGCGTGCGGCTGTTCGACATTGGAAATATGCGCGGCGTCGAGAATGGTGAGGTTCGCGCCGGGAATCTGGCTGCGGATGAACTCGCCGGCGGCGACCGGCGTCGCCGGGTCGTGACGTCCGGCGATCACGAGCGTGGGATTTTTGATTTTGGGCAGGTGTTCGCGCAAATCGAGCGTGCTCAAGGCCTCGCAACAAGCGAGATAGCCTTGCACCGGGGAGGCGACCAGCATCGCCTTCATATTCGCCGTGATCTGCGGTTCGCGTTCGCGGAAGTCCGCCGTCAGCCAACCGGCGATCACGGTGTCGGCCACCGCCGCGATCCCGCCTTCCTTCACCGCCTTGATGCGGTTGTGCCAGTTGGTCGGGTCGGGATAGTGGCACGCGGTGTTGGACAGAATGATCTTGCCGAAACGCTCCGGCGCGTTGGAGCCAAGCCATTGGCCGACCATGCCGCCCATCGAGAGCCCGCACCAATGGGTTTTCTCGATGTTGAGGTCGTCGAGGATCGCCAGCACGTCGCGGCCGAAACGCTCCATCGAATAGGGCCCGGGCGGCACGTTCGATTTGCCGTGGCCGCGCCGATCGTAGCGGATCACGCGAAAGACTTGCGTCAGCGCCTTCATCTGCGGCTCCCACATCGCCATCGTGGTGCCCAGCGAGTTCGACAGCATCAAAGTCGGCCCGCCGTCGCGGCCTTCGACGGATACGTTGAGCAGGCAACCGTCGGCATCGATCATCGGCATTTTGTGTTCCTCGTCATGCGCGGACGAAAGCGCGAAGCGCGTCTTCGTATTTGATGACCGGCGCATTCAAATAGAGAAAGAGTCTATTCAAGAGGATGGATTGCCGGGTCAAGCCCGGCAACGACATTTTTGCGAACACCTGTGAGTTTTTACTTTTCATCCAGCGACGCGAGCAGGCGGTCGATCAGGGTTTGCGAGACGCCCTGATAGGCCATTGGGTCGAACAACCTTGTCAGTTTGTCAGCATTCAAATGGGCGGTGACCCTCGGGTCGCCTTCGAGCACGTCGCGCAGATTTTTCTTCTCCGCCACGGCCGTTTTGCTCGCGGCCTCCACCAGATGATGCGCCTCGCTCTTGCCGATTCGCTCCGCCAACGCCATCGCCACCGCTTCCGCCATGATCAACCCAGCTGTCGCGTCGAGATTGACGCGCATCCGCGCCGCATCGACTTCCAGGCCCTCGGCGATATCGAGCGTCGCGGCGAGCGCGCCGGAGGTGACGAGCAAAAGCGTCGGCAAGGTCGGCCATTCCGCGTGCCACGGCCCGGCGCTGCGCTCGTGATCCTGGATTTGGGCTGCGAAAATTGTCGCCGCCAGGTTGGGTGCCATGGTGGCCGCGGCGAGCGCGGTCGCGGCGGCGACGGGGTTGCGCTTGTGCGGCATGGTGGAAGAGCCGCCGCGACCCTCGCCGGACGGCTCGAACGCTTCGGCGACGTCAGTCTGCATCATCAGCGACACGTCGCGGGCGATCTTGCCGCACGTGCCGGCCATGATCGACAACACCGAGGCGGCTTCCGCGATGCGGTCGCGATGGGTGTGCCACGGGGCATCCGGTAGCGGCAGATCAAGCTCGTCTGCGAGCCGCGCTGCCACCGTCCATCCTTTGTCGCCGAGCGCGGCCAGCGTTCCCGCGGCGCCGCCGAATTGCAGCGCCAATGTCTCGCGGCGTAGTCGCTGCAATCGTTGGCGCGAGCGATGCAAGGCGGCGGCATATTCGGCGAGCTTGAGCCCGAACGGCATCGGCAGCGCGTGTTGCAGCCAGGTGCGCGCGACCACGGGCGTATCGCGATGCTGGCGCGCAAGTTGGGCGAAACCTTTGATGGCGCGGTCGACGTCGGTCAGTAGCGCATCGACGCCCGCCCGTAAGCTGAGCATGGTGGCGGTATCGATCGCGTCCTGGCTGGTGGCGCCCCAATGCACATAACGGGCGGCCTCGGCATCGGCTTTGGCGACGTTGGCCGTGAGCGCTTTCACCAGCGGAATCGCGAGATTGCCCGAGCGCGTGGCGGCGTCTGCCAGCGCGTTGAGATCGAACGAACCCGCCTTGCAGGCGCCTTCGATCGGGCCGACGGCGGCTATAGGGATGACGCCGGTGGCGGCCTCGGCGCGCGCCAGCGCGGCCTCGAAATCGAGCATGTGCTGGAGATAGGCCGCGTCGTCGCAGATCGCGCGCATGGTGGCGCTCGACAGCATCGGGGCGAGCAGAGGCGAAAGGGAGGTGCTCATGATGCGCGCGACCTAACCATCCCCGGACGCCTCTGCCAATCCCAAAGCGCGCTTGAAGTCCGTCGCGCCGCTCGAATGTGCATCGCACGCATCCTTATGCTCCCCTTCCTTTTGGCGCTGACGTGCTTTACTTGGGGTCAACAGGCGAAAGCGATCCCGGAGACTTTACGATGGCGATGACGATGCAGGGCGAAGTTCAGCTTGCGGCGCCGCGTGAGGCCGTGTGGGCCAAATTGAACGATCCCGAAGTGCTCAAAGCCTGTATTCCCGGATGCGAAGAGCTGGAGAAGACCGAAGACAACGGCTTCCGGGCCGTCGCCAAGATGAAGGTCGGCCCGGTATCGGCCCGCTTCAAGGGCAAGGTCACGCTGAGCGATCTCGATCCGCCGAACGGGTACAAGATTTCCGGCGAAGGCGAGGGCGGTGTCGCCGGCTTCGCCAAGGGCGGGGCGACGGTGGCGCTGGCCGAGAAGGACGGCGGTACACTATTGACTTACGAGGTCGAGGCGCAGATCGGTGGCAAGCTCGCCCAGCTCGGTCAGCGGCTGATCAACGGCGCGGCCAAGAAACTGGCTGACGAATTTTTCGCCAATTTTGCCAAGGCGGTGCAAGGTTAGCGTAAGGCTGATTCCGGCGAATCCCCCGAGAAGTCGCTCAAGCCATGCGGCGAGCGAGGTTGCTCATTGCCGGGATGGCCCATATTATGGCTTTGGAACGATTTTAATGACTGTGCTGCCGTGCAATGCGGCGGCACAGATGAAGAGAGTGCTGAATGGCCAAGATCTCCCTCATCGTGAACGGCAACCCCGTCAACGCCAATATCGACCCCCGGACTCTGCTGGTGCAGTTTCTGCGCGAGAATCTCCATTTGACCGGCACCCATGTCGGTTGCGACACCTCCCAATGCGGTGCCTGCGTGGTGCATCTCGACGGCAGGGCGGTCAAATCCTGCACCACGCTTGCGGTCATGGCTGACGGGCATGAGGTGAAGACCATCGAGGGTCTTGCCGCCGACGGCGCGCCGCTGCATCCGATGCAGGAAGCGTTCCGCGAGCATCATGGCCTGCAATGCGGTTTCTGCACGCCCGGCATGATCATGACGGCGGTCGATATCGTCCACCGTAAAGGCCACGATCTCTCCGATCATATCATCCGCGAAGAGCTTGAAGGCAACCTCTGCCGCTGCACCGGCTACCAGAACATCGTTCAATCGATCGCGGCGGGCGCCAAGGCGATGGCGAAATCCGATCTCGCGTAACTGATGTCATCGCGACAGCGATTAGGAATACCCCATGTATGAATTCAAATATCATCGTCCGGCGACCGTGCGGCAAGCCGCCAATCTCCTGATCAAGAACGAAGACGCCAAGGTCATTGCCGGCGGCCATACGCTGTTGCCGGTCATGAAACAGCGGCTGGCGAGCCCGCCACATCTGGTCGACCTCTCCCATATCGAAGGGCTCGACGGAATCGAGATGAAAGGCCGTTCGCTTGTCATCGGTGCCACCGCCAAGCACGCCGATGTCGCATCTTCGGCCATCGTCGGCGAGGCGATCCCGGCACTCGCCGAACTCGCCGGCATGATCGGCGACCCCGCGGTGCGCCATAAAGGCACCATCGGCGGCTCGCTCGCCAACAACGATCCCACCGCGGATTATCCGGCGGCTTGTCTTGCGCTCGGCGCCACCATCGTCACCAACAAGCGGCGTCTGAAGGCCGAGGAGTTCTTCCAGGGCCTGTTCACGACAGCGCTTGAGAGCGACGAGATCATCACCAAGGTGATGTTCCCGCTGCCGAAGAAGGCTGCTTACGTCAAATTCCGCAACCAGGCCTCGCGTTATGCGTTGGTCGGGGTGTTCGTCGCCAAGCGTCCGGCGGATGTGCGCGTCGCGGTCACCGGCGCCGGCTCGGAGGGCGTGTTTAGGGCGACCGCCTTCGAGGAAGCCTTGAAGAAGCGCTTTTCGCCGAAGGTGCTCGACGGTTTGACGGTGCCGGCGGAAGGCCTGAACGGCGATCTCCACGGCAGCGCCGAGTATCGTGCACATCTGATCGCGGTGCTGACACGGCGTGCCGTCGAAGCCGCGACCGCCAAAACGTGACATTGCCGATCTTTAAGTCATCAAGGCTGGCTCTCCCATGAGTGCGTCGGCGCCGCCCATTTCCGTCGATGCGATGCTCGAGCTTCTCACCTCGCGCGGATATCTTGCCGAGCGTTCGCTCGCGACGGTGACGTATCTGTCGTTGCGCATGGGCCGGCCGCTGTTCCTCGAAGGTGAGGCCGGCGTCGGCAAGACCGAAATCGCCAAAGTGCTTTCGGCGGCGCTGAAGCGAAAGCTGATCCGGTTGCAATGCTACGAAGGCCTCGACGTCGCCTCCGCGGTCTATGAGTGGAACAGTGCGGCGCAGATGATCGCGATCCGGCTCGCGGAAGCGGCCGGCGATACCGATCGCGAACAGTTGTCGTCGGACATTTTCGCCGAACGCTATCTGATCAAGCGACCGCTGTTGCAGGCGCTGGAGCCGGACGTGGCGGGCCCCCCCGTGTTGCTGATCGACGAACTCGACCGTGCCGACGAGGCGTTCGAGGCGTATCTTCTGGAGATTCTCTCGGATTTCCAGGTGACGATCCCCGAACTGGGCACCGTGAAAGCGCCGCAGCCGCCGATCGTCATCATCACCTCGAACCGTACCCGTGAAATACACGACGCGTTGAAGCGCCGCTGTCTCTATCATTGGGTGGATTATCCCAGCGCGGAGCGTGAACTCGCGATCGTCAAATCGCGCGTGCCCGGAATCTCTGCAAAATTGTCGGAACAGATAGTTCGCTTCGTCCAGGCGTTGCGCGAGCAGGATTTTTACAAATCGCCGGGCGTTGCCGAAACCATCGATTGGGCCACCGCGCTCACCGAACTCGATGCCCGCTCGCTCACCCCGCAAGTGGTGGGCGATACGCTCGGTGCGTTGCTCAAATATCAGGACGATATCGCGCGAATGCAGGGCGACACGTTGCAAAAGGTTTTGAAGGACGCGACGAGCGAGAGTTAGGTCGCGCGTAATATTAGCACCCGTCATTCCGGGCTCGCGCCAAGTGGCGCGCCCCGGAATGACGATGGTTAAGTCATAAACCGAGTTGTCCGATGGCCATCAATCATCTTGCGCCTGAAACCGGCCAAATGGCCGACAACGTCATCGGCTTTGCCCGCGCGCTCCGTGCTGCCGGGATTCCGGTCGGGCCGGGCGCGGTGATCGATGCGTTGAACGCGCTTCAGATGATCGAGATCGGCGACCGTGCCGATGTGTTCGCCACGCTTGAAGCGATCTTCGTCAAGCGTCACGAGCATGCGTTGATTTTTGCGCAGGCCTTCGACCTGTTCTTCCGAGCCGAGCAAGAATGGCAGCACATGCTGGATTCGGTGCCGTTGCCGGAACACGCCAGGAAAAAGCCACCGCCCGCCTCGCGCCGGGTTCAGGAGGCGATGTCGCAACCGCAAATGAACGAGACGCCACAAGCCGAGGCGCAGGAGATGCGGCTCGCGGTGTCCGACAAGGAGATATTGCAGAAGAAGGATTTCGCGCAGATGAGCGCGGCCGAAATCGCAAGCGCCACCCGCGCCATCGCCGAGATGAAATTGCCGCAGGCAGAACTTCGCACCCGCCGCCATCAGCCGGATGCGCGCGGCTTGCGGCTCGATATGCGGCGCACCTTGCGCGGCAGTTTGCGCACCGGCGGCGACATCATCGATATTCATCGCTTGGGACGGATCGACAAGCCGGCGCCGATCGTGGCGCTGCTCGATATTTCGGGATCGATGAGCGAATACACGCGCCTGTTTTTGCATTTCCTCCATGCCATCACCGACGCGCGCAAGCGCGTTTCGGTGTTTCTATTCGGCACGCGGCTGACCAACGTCACGCGGGCGTTGCGGTCGCGCGACCCCGACGAGGCCTTGGCGAGCTGTTCGTCGGCGGTGGAGGATTGGGCCGGCGGCACCCGGATCGCGACCTCGTTGCACAGCTTCAACAAATTGTGGGGCCGGCGCGTGCTCGGCCAAGGCGCCATCGTGCTTCTGATCTCCGACGGGCTGGAGCGCGAGGCGGATGCGAAGCTGGCGTTCGAGATGGACCGGTTGCATCGGTCCTGTCGGCGCCTGATCTGGCTCAACCCGCTCCTGCGATATGGCGGCTTTGAGCCGAAGGCGCTAGGAATCAAAATGATGCTGCCGCACGTTGACGAATTTCGTCCGGTGCATAATTTGAGTTCGATCGAGGGGTTGATCTCGGCGCTCTCCTCGCCGCCGCCACCGCACCATCGCAGCCTGATTCGATCCGTAGCTTGAAAGAGGCTTTCAATGTCCGCTCCCACGCTCAACCGCGACGAAGATATTCTCAAAGCCGCCGAGGATTGGCAAAAGGCCGGCCACGGCGTGGCGCTCGCAACCGTGATTGAGACCTGGGGCTCGGCGCCGCGACCGGCGGGCTCGAGCCTCGTCATCAACGACGACGGCACGTTTCTCGGCTCGGTTTCCGGCGGCTGCGTCGAAGGCGCGGTGGTCACCGAGGCGCTCGACGTGATTTCGAGCGGTGAGCCGAAAATGCTCGAGTTTGGCGTCGCCGACGAGACCGCGTGGAATGTCGGTCTCTCTTGCGGCGGCACCATCCGCGTGTTCGTCGAGAAGGTCGGGTAATCGTGAAGCTTGCAACGCTGAAGGAACTCAATGCCGAGCGCGCCGCGCGGCGGCCCGTGATCCTCGTCACGGATACCGCGAGCGGCGAGCAGCGGCTCGTGAAGGCCGCCGACATCGCGGCCGATCCGTTGCGCGCCGATCTCGCAAAGCAGTTGCGCATGGGCAAGAGCGGCATGGTCGAGGCCGAGGGCAAGAAGCTTTTTCTCAACGTCTACGCGCCGACCGCGCGGCTCGTGATCGTCGGCGCAGTCCATATCAGCCAGGCCTTGGCGCCGCTCGCTCGTTCGCTCGATTATGACGTCACGGTGGTCGATCCGCGCACCGCCTTTGCAAGTCCCGAGCGATTTCCCGACGTGCCGTTGATCGCCGAATGGCCCGACGTCGCTTTGCCGCCGCTCAACGTCGATCATTACACGGCGTTCGTGGCCTTGGCGCACGATCCGAAAATCGATGACCCGGCGTTGCTGCACGCGTTTCAGCGCGATTGTTTCTATATCGGTGCGCTCGGCTCGCGAAAGACTCACGCCAAGCGCGGCGAGCGCCTCAAGGCGCAAGGCGCGAAAGATTCCGACATTGCGTGCATTCACGCGCCCATCGGTCTTCCCATCGGCGCGGTGTCGCCGTCGGAGATCGCGGTGGCGATCATGGCCGAGATCACCGCAAAGCTGCGACTGCCGAAAGAATCCGCGGCATGAAATTCGGTCCCGCCAGTCCGGCCGACGCGATCGGCGGCGTCACCGTTCACACGCTTCGTCAGGGCTCGCTGGTGCTCAAGAAGGGCACCACGATCGGGTCCGCCGAGGTCGAGGCGTTGATCCGCGCCGGGGTGAAGGACGTCGTGGTGGTGCGGCTGGAGGAGGGGGACGTCTCCGAAGACGTCGCCGCCGCGAGCATCGCGCAAGCCGTCGCCGGCGCCGGCATCAACGTCGAGCGCGCCTTCACGGGCCGCGCCAATCTCTTCGCAGGCAAAGCGGGTCTTCTCGTGGTCGACCGCGCGAAGGTCGACCGCATCAACGGCGTCGACGAGGCGATCACTTTTGCGACGCTCGAGGCTTATAAGCCGGTGGTCGAAGGCGAGATGGTCGCGACGGTGAAGCTCATTCCGTTCGGCGTCGAGGCGAAGCTGCGCGACGCGGCGGTGGAGGCGGCGCGCGGCGGCGCGTTGCGGATCGCGCCTTATGTCGTCAAGCGCGTCGGCGTGGTCTCGACGTTGCTGCCGGGGTTGTCGCTGAAGGTAGTGGAGAAGACCTTGCGGGTCACGGCCGAGCGACTCGCGCCCGCCCGCGCGACGATCATCGCCGAGCGGCGCGTGCCCCACGATGAAGCCGTGCTCGCCGCCGCGATTGACGAATTGCTCGGCCTCGGCGCCGAACTCGTGATCGTGTTCGGGGCTTCCGCCATCGCCGACCGGCGCGATGTGATTCCGGCGGCGATCTCAGGCATCGGCGGGCGAATCGAGCATTTCGGCATGCCGGTCGATCCCGGGAATCTGTTGTTGATCGGCAATGCGGGTGGCGTGCCGGTGCTCGGCGCGCCCGGTTGCGCGCGCTCGCCGGTGGAGAACGGTTTCGATTGGGTGCTGATGCGTCTGCTCGCGGGCCTCAAGGTCACGCGCACTGAACTCACCGGCATGGGCGTCGGCGGACTGCTGATGGAAATCGTGACGCGGCCGCAGCCGCGCGAAAAGCCGGGCACCAATGGCAACCGCAATGTGGCCGCGATCGTTCTCGCGGCCGGCCGCTCGACCCGGATGGGCGGCCCAAACAAGCTTCTCGCCGAACTCGGCGGCAAGCCGCTGGTTCGAATCGTGACCGAACAGGCGTTGGCCTCCAAAGCCCAAAACGTCGTCGTCGTCACCGGCCATCAGGCCGACGAGGTCGAAGCCGCGTTGCGCGGCCTCAACGTCAGCTTCGTGCGCAATCCGGATTTCGCCCAAGGCCTTGCAAGCTCGGTCAAGGCCGGCATTGGGGCCGTGCCTGACGACGCGGCGGGCGCGATGATCTGCCTTGGCGACATGCCGTTGATCGATGCGCGCCTGATCGACCGGCTGATCGACGCGTTTGCGCCCGATCGCGGCTATCTGATCGCCGTGCCCGTGAGTGACGACAGGCGCGGCAATCCGGTGCTGTGGTCGCGCCGTTTCTTCAACGAGTTGATGGCGCTCGAGGGCGACACCGGCGCCCGTCATCTGATCGCCAAGCATAGTGAGGCGGTGGTGGAAGTCCCGGTCGAGGGTTTTGGCGCGTTTCTCGACATCGACACGCCACAGGCGCTCGAGGATGCGCGGCGGGGTTGAGCCGACGGCTACTCGACCGGGGCTTCGATATTCACGCTACTGAACACAAGTTTCGGCTGTTTTCCCGAAAGATCGTGAATCAGGGTTTTCGAAACAGTATCACGTTCGCAGCTCGACGCCGTGCTGAAAATATGCAGGCGATTGGACATGGTGAACGCCGAGACCAAACCGCCACAGACATAGGGGACAACATAACGCAATTCTTCGAACAGATTGACCAGATCGTTTTCAACCCACATTCCCAACATCGGAACGATGTCCGCGCAGTTCCCGCATCCGACCGACGTGCCTTTCTTTGCTGAAGGTTTGGGCGGCAAAGTGAGTTTCGTCTCGAAAAGCTCGATGCCAGGCGACAGTTTGATGAAGCGGGTGTTTGCGCTGTAGTGCAAATCCGGGTCAAGAGCGAGTTCAACTGGGCCTTCCAAAAACGGGCTTATCTTTTCAAGAAGCTTCTCATCCTGAATTTCTATGAGCGGAACCGGTTTGATCGCGGCGCTCTCAACCAAAACACCAACGATGGGCGCTTGCATCGGTGGGGCTTTGGCGACCTCCAGGCGCGTGATCGTCGTTGCGGTGTTTTCAGAATCGACATTGGGGAGTTCATCTTTCGGAACTGCCGAGCTTTTCCAATTCTTGCCAAGCAATGTAATCGGCTTTTCCCGAGAAACCGTTCCGAAGACACACAGCGATGGCGGTCCGCGATCCGGGCATGGGAAGACATCACGGAATAAATCACGTTGTTCTTGGGCGTAGCAGGAAGCAGTCGTTAGCGCGATGGTGGCAACGACCCATAACATCTGTCTCATGCACGAAAGTCTCTATTTCCGAATTTGCGCCGTGTTGGGCAGGATAACATTATCTTCCTCGACAAGACCTTGTCGACCTCGTCGCCATAGTTCGATGCGGAGCCTGTCATCGGGCTGCGCTTCGCGCGGATCCTGTAGCATCGCCCCGGAATGACAGCGAGTGGATTGCTTCGCTGCTCCGCTCCGCGCTCCGAAACTCCACTTTCAATCTCTCGTTCACCAAGTTGAAATCGCCCTTGCGCTAGCTTCGCCCCCCGATATCGGGGGAGGGGCTTGTGGCGTCTGTTACCAGCGCGCAGCGTTGCGCAAAAATCGTTTTCATTCTCACTTTGGCGGTGGCCGCATCGCGTTTCGCGACCGAGTCGCTCGCGGCCGGCGCGTTCGCGATCGGCAAATGCGGCGCATACGGCCAGGCGTATGATTACACGGGCGAGGATATGGCGCGCGCGGCGGCCTCTTGTTGTCCAATAATTTCTGGGTTGCGGGCTTGCGCCAATTGACACTGACTGACCAGTCAGTCATTATTTGGCATGGCAAGCTCGCGGACAGGGCCAGTAGGGCCAACCGCCTCAAGGCCGACCAATCGCCGGCGCGGGGGGAATCCGGCCTCCGCCTCCGCCAAGGCTGCAACGTCCAAATCTCCGACCAACCGGGCGGCGCGCGCGGCCGAGCGGCGCGAGGCGATCGTCGAGGCGGCGCTCGATGAATTCATCGCGCGCGGTTTTGCGGCGACACGGCTCGACGACGTTGCCAAGCGCGCCGGCGTCGCCAAAGGCACGATCTATCTTCATTTCAAGGACAAGGAGGCGCTGTTTCAGGAATTGGTGCGAACCTCGCTGGTGCCGCTGATCGGCCGGCTTGCCGCGCCGCCTCCGGCCGGCGAGTCGGTTCGTGCGGTGCTGGAGCGCTTTGCGCAAACCTTTGCGGAAGAAATCGTCTCGACGCGGCGCGGCGACATCGTCCGCCTGGTCATCGCCGAGGGCGCGCGGTTTCCGAGCGTTGCCGATTTCTATTACCGCGAGGTGGTTTCGCGGGGGCTCGCCGGAATGCGCGCCTTGATCGAACTCGGTATCGCGCGCGGCGAAATCGGTGAGGAGGGTTTGCGGCGCTTCCCGCAGATCGTGGTGGCGCCGGCGATGGTTGCGGTGATCTGGCAGGGCTTGTTCGGCCGGCATTCGCCGCTCGACGCGACCGAAATGCTTCGCGTCCATCTCGACCTGATTTTTGGCGAACGGAGGACGACATGACTTCGTCGCGAAGGACGATACGCGCGCTGGTGGGGCTTGCGCTCACGGCAGCGCTCGTCGGCTGCAACGAACGCAAGGACCCCGGCTATCAAGGGTGGGTCGAAGCCGACATGATTTTCGTCAGCCCCGACGAAACCGGACGCGTGACAAAGCTCAATATTCGTGAGGGCGACGAGGTCAAGATGGGCTTGCCGCTCTATGCCGTGGACGATGATCTGCAGTTGGCCGACCTCAACCAGAACAATGCCACGCTCGCCAATGCGCAGCAAACCTATGACCGCGCGTTGGCCTTGAGCAAGACCGGCTCCGGCACGCAGGCCAATCTCGACGCCGCGGTTTCGGCGTTGCGTGTTGCCGAAGCGCGGGTGAATACGTCGCAGACGCGACTGGCGCGGCGAAAGGGCTTTGCCCCGGTGAGCGGGACGGTCCAGCAAATCTATTTTCGCGAAGGTGAAATGGTGCCGGCGCAGCGGCCGGTGTTGTCGATCCTGCCACCCGGCAACATGAAGGTGCGATTTTACGTACCGGAACCCGATTTGCCGAGGCTTGCGGTCGGCGAGGAGGTGCGCGTCGCCTGCGACAATTGCGCGGCCGATCTCACCGCGAAAATCTATTTCATCGCGACGTCGGCCGAATATACGCCGCCGGTGATCTACAGCCTCGATGAACGCAACAAGCTGGTGTATCTCGTGCAGGCGCGGCCCTCCCGGCCCGATGTCTTGCGGGTCGGCCAGCCGATCAGCGTGTTTCTGGGCGCCAAGACGCCGGTGGCGGACAAACGATGACCGCGGCAACGCCATCCGCTTCCGATATTGCGATCGACGTGCGTGGCCTGTCGAAATCGTTCGACGGCCGCGAGGTGGTGCATGACCTTTCGATGCAGGTGAAGCGCGGCACCATCTACGGCTTCCTCGGCCCCAACGGCAGCGGTAAGACCACGACCATTCGCATGCTCTGCGGGCTGTTGACGCCGGATAGCGGCGAGGGCACCTGTCTCGGCTATGACATCCGCCGCGACGCCGACAAGATCAAGCTTCGAGTCGGCTACATGACGCAGCGCTTTTCGCTGTATCAGGATTTGTCGGTGCGCGAGAATCTGGAATTCGTCGCGCGACTCTATGGCGTGCGAGATCCACGCGGCACCGCGGGCGAGGTGATCAAACGGCTCGGGCTTTCGGGGCGCGAGGACCAGCTCGCCGGCGAACTCTCCGGCGGATGGAAGCAACGCTTGGCGCTCGGCGCCTGCACGCTGCCCAGTCCGCAATTGCTGTTGCTGGACGAGCCGACCGCCGGCGTCGACCCGAAAGCGCGGCGCGATTTCTGGAACGAGATTCACGCACTCGCCGGGGAAGGACTGACGGTTTTGGTCTCCACCCACTACATGGACGAGGCAGAACGCTGCCACGAGATCGCCTATATCGCCTACGGTCACCTGTTGACGCACGGCACCGTGGACGAGGTGATCGCGAAATCGGCGCTCACGACCTACACGGTCACCGGCGATGACCTCAACGGGCTTGCGGTCGAACTCGCCGGCAAGCCCGGCGTCGATATGGTGGCGCCGTTCGGCACCAGCCTGCACGTCTCGGGTCGAGACAAGACCGCGCTCGAGGCCACGATCGCACCGTTCCGCGAGCGTCCCGGGCGGCATTGGCAGCACAGCGAGCCGTCGCTGGAAGATGTGTTTATCGAACTGATGATCCGCTCCAAGGACAATTTCCAATAAGGATGACTTTCAATGAGCGTCGTCCATGCTTCCACCCCGAGAGGCGACACCGGCGAACCGCCGTTCGGCTTCTGGCGGCGCAGCGTTGCGATGGTGATTAAGGAGTTCATCCAGCTCAAGCGCGACCGCGTCTCGTTCGCGATGATCGTGATGATCCCGGTGATGCAGCTGACGCTGTTCGGTTACGCCATCAACACCACGCCGCGCAATCTCCCCACCGCGGTGCTCTTGCAGGAGGAAAGCGATCTCGGGCGTTCGATCCTCAAAGCGCTCGAGAACACGTCGTACTTCCATTTCACGCAAGAAGTGCACGATGTCACTGAGTTCGACAATCTCTTGCTGTCGGGCAAGGTTCTGTTCGGCGTGGAGATTCCGCGCGGCTTTGAGCGCGCGGTGCGGCGCGGCGATCACCCGGCGCTTCTGGTCGCGGCCGACGCGACAGATCCGGTGGCGGCGGGCTCGGCGCTCTCGGCGCTCGGCATCGTGGTGCAGACCGCGCTGGAGCACGATCTGTTCGCCGGCGATCCGCCGTCATTGCCGTTCGAGATTCGCGCCCATGCGCGCTACAATCCGGCGGCGTCGTCGCGGCTCAACATCGTGCCCGGCCTCGTCGGCACGATATTGACCATGACCATGCTGATCTTCACCGCGTTGTCGGTGACCCGCGAGATCGAGCGCGGCACCATGGAAAGCCTGTTGTCGATGCCGATCAAGCCGGTCGAGATCATGCTCGGCAAGATCGTTCCATATGTTCTGGTGGGCTTCATCCAGGCATCCCTGATCATCGGTATCGGCGTCCTGGTGTTCGGCGTCCCGGTGCTGGGAAGCCTGCTCATCCTCGCGCTGCTCTCGACGCTCTTCATCACCGCCAATCTTTCGATCGGCTACACGTTCTCGACCATCGTGCAGAATCAGCTGCAGGCGATGCAGCTATCGATGATGTTCTTTCTGCCGAGCATTTTGCTGTCCGGCTTCATGTTTCCCTTCGCGGGTATGCCGGTATGGGCGCAATATATCGGCGAAGGCCTGCCGCTGACGCATTATTTGCGGATCGTCCGCGCCATCATGCTCAAAGGCGCGACGTTGCAGAACCTGCAATATGACGCGTTGGCGCTGCTCGGATTGATGCTGCTCGCGATGACGATCGCGGTGACGCGGTTTCGCCGGACGCTCGATTGACGGCATGGAGGCGTCCGCGTCATATGGGGTTCCCCAAGGGAGGCCTAAAGATGCAACGCCGCTACATCACCGTCGACGTCTTCACCGATCGCGCCTTCGGCGGCAACCCGCTCGCGGTGGTGCTCGACGCCGGCGGGCTCTCGACCGCGCAGATGCAGGCGATCGCGTCCGAATTCAACTATTCCGAGACGACTTTCGTGTTGCCGCCGCGCGATCCCGCCAACGACGCACAGGTCCGTATTTTTACCGTGTACACCGAGATACCGTTCGCGGGTCATCCCAATGTCGGCACCGCTTTCGTGCTGGCGACGCAGGCCGCCAAGCCGCCGGCGCGGTTGAAATTCGAGGAAGGCGCGGGCCTCGTGGCCGTCGAGGTCCTGCAGGCTCAGGACAGGGTGGTCGGCGCCGAACTCACCGCGCCGCAACCGCTCACGAAGCTGTCGCAGTTCAGTGCCGAACAAGCGGCATCGATTGTGTCGCTCTCGTCCGACGACATCAGAACCGATCGGCATTCGCCCATCATCGTCTCGGTCGGCATGCCGTTTCTGATGGTGGAACTGGCCTCGCGCGACGCGTTGCGGCGGGCCAGGGCCGAGCCCGCCGCGTTCGCCCACACGCTCCCTCGCGATGGCTGTTATGCGATCTATCTCTATACCCGCGATGTCCCCGCGACCGAGGTCTGCGATCTCCAAGCGCGCATGTTTCACCCGGGATCGAGCGGCCTGACCGAGGACCCTGCCACCGGCAGCGCTACTGTTGCCGCCGCCGCGCTACTTGCCGATTTGGGAAACCATCGCGACGGCGAGTTGAAACTGCGCGTCGGTCAGGGCGTCGACATGGGCCGACCGAGCCTGTTGCTGACGCGCGTTCGCAAAGAGAATGGTGTGGTAGTTTCAGCGCATGTCGGCGGGACCTGCGTGCAAATGATGGAAGGCTCGTTTCGATTGGCCGGGGAGGGATGAGGCCTGGCGGTCGTGCCTTTCCCTCGTCATTGCGAAGAGCAACGCGACGAAGCAATCCAAGCTTTCTCCGTGGCTCTGGATTGCTTCGCGTGCGCTCGCAATGACGGTGACCCTCATGCCTGCGGCGCCAGCAAATTCTCGACCTTCACCCCATCCCGCTCCTCGATGATCTCCGCGATCCATTGTCGGTGACAATGGGCGTGATCGCGCTCGTAGCAGAGAATACATACGGGGCCAGCTTTCTTCACCAGCGCCGAAAGCTCGTCGAGTTCTTCGCGCGATTGCGGCGTCTTCAAATGTGTCGCGTAGATGCGACGCAGCGCGTCAAATTGGCCGCCGCGCGCGGCTTCGCGGCCGTTCTTCGGCGTGCCGAGGCCGCGCAGATGCAGATAGGAAATGCCGCGCTCGTCGAGTCCGGCCGCGAGCTGGCTCTTCGAAAACCCGGGGCGGCGGGAAGCCGCGACCGCGCGCACGTCCACCAATAGCTTCACGCCGGCACGTTCGAGCTCGTCGAGCACGGATTTGGCCGGCGTTTGTTCATAGCCAATCGTGAAAAGCTTTTTCGCTTTGGCCATCGATCAATCACTTCACGCGTTCGATCAATTCCATCGCGCCCGCCGGCGCGCGCACCTTGCCTTCGTGAATCACGTAAGCGAAGACGTCGCGCGGGGCTTTCTTCGCTTTGGCCGCATCGACGCGCGGCAGGTCGTCGGGCTCACCGCCAACAGCCCACGTCGAAAGCCGATTTGCCCAGGCGTCAAGTTGCTTCGGCGGATAGCAGGTCGCGATCTCGTCATTGCCTTTTTGCAGTCGGGCGTAAACGAAATCGCCGACCACATCGGCAATCGCCGGATAGGTGCCATGCTCGGCGAACACCACGGGCGTTTCAAACTTGCGCAGCAGCGCGATGAAATCGGGCGCGCGAAAACTATCGTGCCGCACCTCGACCACATGCCGAAGCGCGCGCCCTTCAAGTTTGCGCGGCAGTAGCTCGAGAAATTTGCCGAAATCCGCCTCGTCGAATTTCTTGGTCGGCGCGAATTGCCAGAGCACCGGCCCTAACCGGTCGGCGAGTTCGAGTACCCCGGAATCGTAGAAGCGTTTGACGGAATCGCCGGCCTCGGCCAGCACACGGCGATTAGTGGCAAAGCGCGGCCCCTTGACCGAGAACACAAAACCGTCGGGCACCTCGCGCGCCCATTTGCGAAAGCTTTCTGGCTTTTGCGAACCGTAATACGTGCCGTTGATTTCGATCGAGGTGAGCTTGGAAGCCGCGTATTCCAGCTCCTTCGTCTGCGTGAGCTTCTCCGGGTAAAATACCCCGCGCCACGGCGCGAAGGTCCACCCGCCGACGCCGATATAGATGTTGCCTGAATTTTTTGAGGCGGTCTTGGTAGCGGCCTTGCTCACCGGCTGGTCTCATCGCGAAGGAGGAGTGGGCTTCTCGGCCAAGACTAGAGCATGATCCGGAAAAGTGGAAACCGGTTTTCCGAAAAAGATCATGCTCAAACAAAGAGAAGATAATGATGCGATTTCACTTAATCGCATCATGATCTAGTCAAATCAACCGCGATTGGCGAGCCGGTGTTTTTCGCGTCATGGCACCGCCGGGGTGCGGGCGGCGGCCGGCTCAGTGTCCGATGGGTATGGGTACGGGCGGCGTTTCTCCGTCGAGCCAGTCTTGTTCGTCGGCCAGCGAGCGCCACGCATCTTCCATGCGCTTGTAGCGGAGATAGGTCGGGTGATCGGGGGCTCGCTCGGCGAGGTGCTGGCAATTCTCGGCATTCTCGCGGAAGTGATCGGATTGCTTCATCGCGGCCTCCTTGGCTTCGAAGTAGGCGGCAGGTCGATGTAGTCAACGACGCGATTGCGTGAAATGTTTGTGAGAGACATCGCGACGGTTCACGAAGCGTGGGGGATGGCCGAAGTAGCCGTTCATGTTCCGTCGGACGTTGTTGGCGAGATATTCCCCTTGCTAAACGCCCCGATCATCCCTATCTTCTCACCAACGGCGACGTTGATGCTTAATAGCTCCGGCGCTGGGACGACCACGGAATAGCTGGCTGCGCCGGATGTACGCGCGCCCTCTGTTCGTGGTCGTTGGCATTTTGGGGCCCCTTTGGGTCGCTTTTCGCCCGTTTCTTAGCCCCTGAAGTATCTGAACCGCCTTGGCTTCCGCTGAAGGTATCGGATATACGCTGGCGGCATGAATGAAGCCATCAGACCGGGCCCCGAAATCCCGTCGCAGGCCCCCGGTTTGCTTCAGCTTTCGGTCATCGTCCCCACCTTCAACGAACGCGATAACGTTACCCCGCTGTTTCGGCGGCTGGAGGCAACGCTGGCAGGTGTCGCCTGGGAGGTGATTTTCGTCGACGACAATTCGCCCGACGGCACTTGGGATGTAGTGCGGAACCTCGCAGCCCAGGATTCCCGCGTTCGCTGTCTACGGCGGATCGGCCGGCGCGGCCTGTCCGGCGCCTGCATCGAAGGCATTTTGGCGTCGAGCGCACCATGTGCCGCCGTCATCGATGCCGACCTGCAGCATGACGAGACGCAACTGCCGAAAATGCTGGCGCTGTTGCAAGAGGGCGAGGCCGACCTCGTGGTCGGCAGCCGCTACATCGAAGGCGGCAGCGCCGAGAGCTTCAACAAGCAGCGCGCCGACGCCAGCGCGCTCGCGACCGAAGTCGCCAAGCGCGTGCTGCGCGTCAAGGTCGCCGATCCGATGAGCGGCTTCTTTATGATCCGGCGGGATCGATTCGAACAATTGGCGTCGCAGCTTTCCACGCAAGGCTTCAAGATACTGCTCGATGTCGTCGCCACCGCGCGCGGTGCCTTGCGCGTTGTCGAAATTCCTTACACCTTCGGCTCGCGGCTGCACGGCGAAAGCAAGCTCGATTCGATGGTGGCGCTGGACTTCTTAGGCCTGGTGCTCGCGAAGTTGACCAATGACGTGGTGTCGCTGCGTTTCCTGCTGTTCGCGACCGTCGGGTCGCTCGGTCTTTTCGTGCATCTTGCCGTCTTGTTCGTCGCGCTCGAGGCGTTTGGTTTGTCGTTTCCGCACGCCCAAGCCTTCGGCGCGCTGGTCGCCATGACCAGCAATTTCATTCTCAACAATTTCCTCACCTATCGCGATCAACGGCTGAAGGGCTTTGCGATCCTGCGCGGCCTGTTGCTGTTTTACCTTGTGTGCAGCGTCGGCCTGTTCGCCAATGTCGGCGTCGCATTTTCGGTCTACGACCAGCAACCGATCTGGTGGCTGGCGGGTGCCGCGGGCGCTCTGATGGGCGTGGTATGGAATTACGCGATGTCCGGGCTGTTCGTCTGGCGCAAGCGATGAACGCGCCCCAAGAATACGTCCTATGAACGCGCCGGATAAACGCTTGCCTGCAAACGAGAAGCAACTCTTCCGCAACGTGACGCTTGCGATTCTGGCAATGGTCGCATTGCGACTGGTCGCTGCCGCATGGACGCCGCTGACGTTCGACGAAGCCTATTACTGGATGTGGTCGAAGCATCTCGCCTTCGGCTATTACGATCATCCACCCGGCGTCGCGGTGGTGATCCGCCTCGGCACCATGATCGCCGGCGACACCGAGCTTGGCGTGCGGCTGGTATCGATCCTGCTCGCGCTGCCGATGAGCTGGGCGGTCTATCGGGCCGCCGCGATCCTGTTTGGCAACCAGCGAGTGGCGGCGACCACGGCCGTCCTGCTCAACGTCACGCTGATGGCGGCGGTCGGAACCTTGATCGTCACGCCGGACGCGCCGCTGTTGGTGGCCTCGAGCTTCGTTGTTTTTTTTCTGGCGAAGGTGCTGGAGACTGACCGGGGCGTGTGGTGGCTCGCGGTCGGTGCCGCGGTCGGCTTCGCGTTGCTCTCGAAATACACCGCGTTGTTGTTCGGTCCGGCGATCGTAATCTGGCTGGTGAGTGTTCCGAAACTGCGGCGCTGGTTGATCTCGCCCTGGCCCTATCTCGGCGGCCTCGTTGCCTTGGCGGTATTTTCACCCGTCATTCTCTGGAATGCGGATCATCAATGGGTCTCCTTCGTCAAGCAACTTGGCCGCGCCAGAATCGAGAATTTCAGGCCGGCCTTCATCGGCGAATTGATCCCGACCCAAATCGTATTCGCAACGCCATTGGTGTTCATTTTGGGCGCGATGGGGTTGTATGCTCTGTTGCGGCAAAAAGCCGGCGCGGCACCGGCGCGCGTGCTGATCAACACGATTTTCTGGACCATCACATTGTATTTCGTTTGGCATTCGCTGCATGCCCGCGTCGAAGCGAACTGGTTTGCTCCAGTTTATCCGGCCTTCGCGATCGCGGCCGCGGTCGCCGCCAACCTCACGCGATGGGGCGAGCGCGGACAACGCGTGGCCGATTTTTGCCAGCGCTGGGCCGCGTCATCGGGCATTCTGATGTTTGCGCTTCTGATCGTGCAGGCCAACACCGGGGTGCTATCCGCCTACCATCGCGACGCCACCGTGCGCAGCGTCGGCGTCGGTTGGCGGCAACTGGCGTCCGAGATCGAGGCGGTTCGCGCGCGCTTCGGTGCAGGTTGTGTGTTGGCGCCCGATTACGGCACCACCGGCTGGCTCGCTTTTTATCTGCCGCGCGGCACCTGCGTCCTGCAGCCCACCCAGCGCATCCGATGGGTCAACATGCCCGAACCCGATCCGGCGCTGCTTTCGGGCAAACTGTTATATGTCGACGAAGCGCGGCCGGAGCCGCCGCGTTACTTAAAGACATTTACGGGTGTGGCGCGGGTCGCCGAACTCACGCGCAAACGGGGGCCGCTCACGATCGAAACCTATGCGCTCGATCTGCTCGATGGCGCCAAGGACGAAGTGCTTGATCGCTCGTCGCCGCCGGAATTGGAGTAGGGCGCTGCCCGCGTTCACCGCCGATCACGCGTCGCGCGTTAAACAATCGGGCATTTTTTGGGCGCCAAACGAATTGACGCGGCCGCGCCGTCAGCTCGCTTCGCAAGGAACCGTTTACCGTAATTTGACGTGCCCCACATCTGCCCGCACTTAATCCGCATTTAACTAAAAACCGCCTTAATGACGCTCCGTGCCTCTGCGAGATACTCCCCCGGAATTTCTGAATGGGCGGGGGGCATCTTGCGCAGGTCTGCATTCAAATGTGTGGCAGTTGCGCACATCATTGAACGCGACCTGGAAGGGGAACAAGGTGCAAGCGTTCTGGATGCGATGCGAATGAGTTATAGTGCGAGTGCGGCCATCGGGTTTTCGGTACGCCATCCCAGAAATTCATCTCGAAGTGACACCTCTCACCATTTTTTCGGCAGCGCGGCCATCGCCTGCCTGGTGTTCGGTTGTGCCTGGGCCGTGTATGCCAATGTTCTCGGTGCCAGCATTTACCCGACGATCTCGGCTGAGAATTTCGACGCGGTGATTAAACGGACGTCGTCGGTTGCGGTCCGGAACTCGCCGCCCGTCGCCGACAATAGCCCGCTCGCCGCGCTTGAGCCTACGCCGTCTGGCCCGTCGCTCACCTTTGCCGACCGGTTTGCCGCAGCGGCGGCGCAAGGCGTAGCGCCGCGACCGCAAGTCGAAACGTCAAAAGTCGAAACGCCGAAGCCGGTCGAGGCGCCGAAGCTCGCCGAAGCCCCCAAGCGGAGAGATACGTCGCCCGCGCCGGTTCAGCTCGCGGCGATCGCTCCGCCGCCTGCGCCACGTTCCGCCGAGGTGAGGGCGGCGAAAGCTCCGGATGGCCCCGTCCAGGATATGGCGCAGCGCGCCAAGGCGGCCGTGATGTCGATCGTCGGCGCCGACAGGCCTTCGATCGTCGAGAAGCTTTGGGGCAAGCCGCAATCGCGTGGATCGCTGCTCGCTTACGCCTCCGCCGACACCAGCGTTACCGGTGGACTTGGATCAAGTCTCGGACAGAGCCAAAATCCCGCGCTCGGCGGATCGGCGCCGTACGATCGCTCGACCGCAGTCTACGACATCTCCGCGCATATGGTCTATCTGCCCGACGGCACCAAGCTGGAGGCGCATTCGGGCCTCGGCAATATGCTCGACGATCCGCGTCACGTGAACGTCCGAATGCACGGCGCGACGCCGCCGCATCTTTACGAACTGACGCCGCGCGAATCGCTGTTCCACGGCGTGCCGGCGTTGCGGCTGAATCCGGTCGGCGGCGAGGACGCGATCTTCGGCCGCTCCGGCCTGCTCGCACACACCTACATGCTCGGCCCGAACGGCGATTCCAACGGCTGCGTGTCGTTCAAGGACTACAACGCCTTCCTCAACGCCTATCGCAACCAGGGCATCAAGCGGCTCGCGGTGGTGGTAAGGGTGGAGTGAGCGAACAAAGGAAGATCACGCCGCGGGTCGCGGCACGATCCTCCTGTAACTATGGGCTCTCTCCGCTTCGGAGAGATCGTATGCGGCCTGTAGGTTTAGCCAGAAACGCGGATCGGTGCCGAAGTAACGTCCCAGCCGGATCGCGGTATCCGCGGTGACGTCGCGTGTGCCGCGCATGATCTCCGTCAGGCGGTTAGGGGGAACATCCAGTTCCTTCGCGAGCGCGCGCGCTGAGAGGCCGAGTGGCACCAAATATTCCTCCCGCAACACCTCTCCGGGATGCGTCCGCAACCGTGCCATCGTTGCCTCCTCAATGATAATCTGCAATCTCAGCAGAAGCATACATGCGGCACCCCAGATTTGAATCTATCTTGATCACGAAGCCATCGCAAACTATTGTTCGTCATTCCGGGGCGGCGCGAAACGCCGAGCCCGGAATCCATAACCACCTGTGCCTGCGGTGGCTTACTACGTCTATATCCTTGCGAGCAAAAAGCACGGCACGCTCTATCTCGGCGTGACAAACGATATCGTGCGGCGCGGGTACGAACATCGAACCAAAGTGGTTCAGGGTTTTACGAAACGATATAGCGTAGACAAACTGGTCTGGTTTGAAATCTATGACGACGCAATAACCGCCATAGCCCGCGAAAAAGAACTCAAGAAGTGGCGGCGTGACTGGAAGATTCGATTGATTGAAGAAGAAAATCCGGGATGGGTCGATCTTTATCCGGGTATCTCAAATTGACATAGGGGTTATGGATTCCGGGCCCGCGCTAAGCGGCGCGTCCCGGAATGACGGGGAAAAATTTCTAATCCCCGGATTGCGCATCAATCACCTGCGCTACGCTGACCGTACAGTTCGAGGAGTCACGGACAAATGAGTGAACCCAAAGCCGACGTACAGTCATTCATCAGCAAGACTCTGCACAGTCTACTCTTTCTTGAAGAGTTTGTATTTTCACAGAATAAATTCTCGCCACCCAAATCTAGCGAGTTGGAGCTTGCAGATGCAGTCGTCATGCTGGGCGATGTGCTTCTTATCTTTCAAATTAAGGAGCGGTCTGGCGATCAGGCGGGCGATGCAGAAGCGGAGCGCCATTGGTTCAAGTCTAAAGTGCTTGGAAGGGCGACAAAGCAAGTTCGAGATACCTTGATATATTTGCAGTCCTATCCAGAAATTCTCGTGCCGAACGAGCGCGGTCACGTTTTTAATCTTTCAGGAGCTACATTTTCCAATATCCTAAAAGTGGTTCTATATTTACCTTCCGCGAATCTACCTGACGATTGTAGCCGTATTCGGCATCATATGAGTCGTTCCGCGGGATTTATTCATATTGTGGATGCTCGCGACTATCTAGAGATAGCACGTACTTTGCGTGTGCCCGAAGAAGTAGTTCGATACTTTAATTATCGCGAGTTGATTTTCAGTCGACTTATCGACGGTTGCGAAGGATTGCCTGAACCGGCGATTGCGGGCCATTTCGTTGGCGGAGATCCTGGCGTGCCGCCAACGCTTGAGTCCATTCGATACTTGGCTCAACTCGTACAAGATGAAGAGGAATGGAATCTCACTCCGTTTATGCGCGGTCTCCATGAACATCTCTCAGTGCCCGATGTCAGTGACGACTATTATAGCATTCTGATTGAGTTTGCGAGGCTGCCACGCTCAATGTGGCGAATGGTGAAGCAACGCATTCTTCTATGTATCGAGAAGGTGCAAAAGGACGAATTTGCTAGGCCATATCGGATTACGTTTCCCGACACGGACTGCGGTTTTGTTTTTATCCCCGTCGAGTCTGAGTTTGTAAAAGCAGGAGATTGGCAAAGGACCCGCCTTAATGCGATTGAAAATTTCACGCGCCTGCACAAATATGATCAGCGCTTGTCTAAATGCATTGGAATCCTTGTGGCGAAAGATGGTAGCTATTTCGATATTCTGTGGTGCTTAGTTGCTCATGAATGGTCCGAAGATTTAGAATTTCAACGAGTGTTAAACGATAGCTTTCCGTTCCGTCCAGTTAAGGAAGCTGAGGTTCACGGTTATAGACTCATCGAAGATTAGGTATGAAAAAACCCCGGCATCGCTGCCGGGGTTTTGCATTTGTAGAGCTCGCCTGAGCGACGTCCCGATTCTGCGGAGCGGCATGAAGGATGCTGCACCGCGTCCGGGACAAGATGGATCAGAAATCCATGCCGCCCATGCCGCCGCCCGGGGGCATGCCGCCGGCGGGAGAGTTCTTCTTCGGCAGTTCGGCGACCATGGCTTCGGTCGTGATCAGGAGCGCGGCCACGGAGGCTGCGTTCTGGATCGCGGTGCGAACCACCTTGGTCGGGTCGATGATGCCCTTGGAGATCATGTTGACGTATTCGCCGGTCTGCGAGTCGAAGCCGTATGAATACTGATCCTTCTCGAGGATCTTGCCGATGATGACGGAACCGTCTTCGCCCGCGTTGATCGCGATCTGGCGCGCCGGCCAGGAGAGCGCCTTGCGGACGATCTCGACGCCGGTCTTCTGGTCGTCGTTCGCGGTCTTGATGCGCTTGAGCTGCTCGGAAGCACGCAACAGCGCAACGCCGCCGCCCGGTACGATGCCTTCTTCCACGGCCGCGCGGGTCGCATGCATCGCGTCATCAACGCGATCCTTGCGTTCCTTCACTTCGACTTCGGTCGCGCCGCCGACGCGGATCACCGCGACGCCGCCCGCGAGCTTGGCGAGACGCTCCTGCAGCTTCTCACGGTCGTAGTCCGAGGTGGTCTCCTCGATCTGCGCCTTGATCTGCGCCACGCGCGCTTCGATGTCGGCCTTCTTGCCGGCGCCGTTGACGATCGTGGTGTTCTCCTTGTCGATCATTACCTTCTTGGCACGACCGAGCATGTTGAGCGTGACGTTCTCGAGCTTGATGCCGAGGTCTTCCGAGATCGCGGTGCCGCCGGTGAGGATTGCGATGTCCTGCAGCATGGCCTTGCGGCGATCGCCGAAGCCCGGCGCCTTGACGGCGGCGACCTTCAAACCGCCGCGCAGACGGTTCACAACGAGGGTCGCGAGCGCTTCGCCTTCGACGTCTTCCGCGACGATCACGAGCGGCTTGCCGGTCTGCACCACGGCTTCCAGGAGCGGAAGCAGCTCGTTCAGGCTGGAGAGCTTCTTCTCGTTGATCAGGATGTAGGCGTCGTCCATTTCAACGCGCATCTTGTCGGCGTTGGTGACGAAGTAGGGCGAGATGTAGCCGCGGTCGAACTGCATGCCTTCAACGACGTCGAGTTCGGTTTCGAGCGACTTGGCTTCTTCAACCGTGATGACGCCCTCGTTGCCGACCTTCTTCATCGCGTCGGCGAGGAACTTGCCGATTTCGGCGTCGCCATTGGCGGAGATGGTGCCAACCTGGGCGATTTCCTCGTTCGAGGTGACCTTCTTGGAGTTCTTGACGAGGTCGGCGACCACGGCTTCCACCGCGAGGTCGATACCGCGCTTGAGATCCATCGGGTTCATGCCGGCGGCAACCGACTTGGCGCCTTCGCGGACGATTGCGGCCGCGAGCACGGTCGCGGTGGTGGTGCCGTCGCCGGCAGCATCCGCCGACTTGGAGGCCACTTCGCGCACCATCTGGGCGCCCATGTTCTCGAACTTGTCGTCAAGCTCGATTTCCTTGGCGACGGTGACGCCGTCCTTGGTGACGCGGGGCGCGCCGAACGACTTGTCGAGCACGACGTTGCGGCCCTTGGGACCGAGCGTCACTTTGACGGCGTTGTTGAGGATGTCGACGCCGCGCAGCATGCGATCGCGGGCATCGACGCCGAATTTGACTTCTTTGGCTGACATATTTTGCTTCCTTGAAATTGGTGTGGTGGGGAAAGGCGCTTAAGCGGCCTTCTTCTTGGCGGCGGGAACGTCGGTGAGAACGCCCATGATGTCGCTCTCCTTCATGATCAACAGATCCACGCCGTCGATCTTGACTTCGGTGCCGGACCACTTGCCGAACAGGACGCGGTCGCCGACCTTGAGGTCGATCGGGATCAGCTTGCCGGCTTCGTCACGGCCGCCTGGACCCACTGCGGTGACTTCGCCCTGCGAGGGCTTTTCCTTGGCAGTGTCCGGAATGATGATGCCGCCAGCTGTCTTCTCTTCGGCGTCGATGCGCTTGACCACAACGCGGTCGTGAAGCGGACGGAATTTCATGCAGTCCTCCTAAGCTTTTGAAGATGTTTTAGCACGTGCGGTAAGGTGCTGCTAACGCGTGAAATTTCAACAGATCATTAAACATTTAGGCTTGTGATGGGTTGGTATCGTGCGTCACATTTCTCTCATGTGAGCGCATCTCCACCGGGTGGCTCCCGGTCGGCGGCCACCACGGCAATGCGCTCCAGCAATGGAGGTTGGCATGGTCTCGCGGGTTGGGGTTTCCGAGGACTTTCGGAAACAGGTGCTGGGTTACGGGCTGACGACGGCGCAAATTTTGTATCGGATGCCGGATCACCCCGCTTTGCTGCAAACCTATATCTGGCAAAACTACGATCTGTTCCCGAATTTTCCGGCGCTGAGGGATTTTCTTTCCTTCTGGCAACGCAAGCTCGAAGGGCCGCTGTTTTCCGTCACGGTGGCGCATTCCAAGCTGATCAAACCGGCCGAATTGCGCACTGTCGACGGCGTGTTTCGGCTGCACTGAAACTATCTTCGGAAGAGCCACCGAGCGGCAAATTGTGCTAATCCTTCTCCACCACGGAGAGGGGAGACGTCGATGGCCAAGCAGAAGCTGACCTCGCGGGCAGCGGCCCGCACCGCCGCGCAGAAAAAATCGCCTGCGCGCAAGAGCGCCACGAAATCCGCAGCACGAAAAAAACTTCGGGCCAAGCGACCCGCGCCAGCCGCCGCGAAACGCGCCCGCCCGAGGCAGCGCATCGCCATCAGCCATTACCGCGACGAGGATTTCAAAGCGGATGGTTTGCGGCTTTACGCGGAATACCGCGATCTCGGCGTCACTGAGGCCAGCCACGGCCTGGCGCGGGCGCATGTGATCCGCCTGATCGGGCCGTGCGATCCGGCGGAAGTTTCGAAGCTGCATTTTCATGACGTCGAATTTCAAATGGTCTATGTGCTCAAAGGGTGGGTCAAGACCTACATGGAAGGGCAGGGCGAGACGTTGATGAAACAGGGTAGCTCGTGGACCCAGCCGCCGCGGATCAAGCATCTGATCATGGATTATTCCGACGACGTCGAGCTGCTTGAAATCATTCTGCCGGCGGATTTCAAGACGGTCGAACTCACGGCATGATGCGCGAGCCTCCCCACGCATGCGTGCAACGCCGCCCGAGACAGGCGGCGTAGCGGTTGTGAAGCACGTCTATCGTGAAGATATCGACTGGCTGCGTGCCATCGCGGTACTCGCGGTGGTCGCGTTCCATTTCGAGGCGCCGGCGGTGTTCGGCGGCTTCGTCGGCGTCGATATTTTCTTCGTCATATCCGGCTATCTGATCACCGGGATCATCCAATCCGAAATAAAGACGGATACGTTTTCCTTTGCGCGCTTCTACGAGCGCCGGCTGCGGCGGCTGCTGCCCGCGCTTTACGCGATGGTGGCGCTGACCGCGATACCCTCGTTCCACTATCTCTTGACCTCCGAGCGGCTGGAATTTTTCCGCTCGATAGCGGCCGTCGTCACCTTCACGTCGAATTTTTTCTTCTGGTTCCAGACCGGCTATTTCGCCCACGCGGCGGTCGAGAAGCCGTTGCTGCACACATGGTCGCTGGCGGTGGAGGAACAGTTCTATCTGGCGCTGCCGCTGTTGCTGTGGGCACTCTTCCATTTTACGCGCGGCGTCCGCGCCGCGCTGCCGGTGGCGCTCATTGCGCTCGGGCTGGCCTCTTTTGCGCTTTGCATTTGGCTGATGAACACCGAACGTTCCGCCACCGCCTTCTTCATGAGCCCGCCGCGAGCGTGGGAATTCCTGATCGGCGGCCTCGTCGCGAGCCCGGGATTTCCGCTGCTGCGAAACGTCCTGGCGCAGCGGATTGCGCGCGGCACAGCGATCGTAGTGCTCGCAATCCCGATCTTCTCGCTTCGACAGGGATCGGGATTTCCCGGATTCAACGCCCTTGCGCCATGCATCGGCGCGGCGATGTTCATCTGGAGCGGCATCGGCGTGTCCGCGGCCAAGCGAAGCCGATATTCGCCGCTCAAGGCAATCCAATTCTTCGGGAAGATTTCCTATTCGCTGTATCTGTGGCACTGGCCGCTGTTTGCCTTCGCGCGGTTTTCCAAGAACGGCCTGGTGCTCGACGCCTTCGACAAGATCGGGCTGTTCGCGCTCACGGTTGCGATCTCGTATCTGTCCTGGGCGTTTGTCGAGCAGCCGTTTCGGAAGGATTCGCTGGTTCCGACCCGCCGCCTTGCATTCGGCCTCACCGGTCTCAGCACAATGGTTTTGCTCGCCGGCAGCGCTGGCGGAATTGTGTTGAGCCGGACGGCATCCGAGGTCGATCGTGTCGCGCTGCAACTGGAATCCTACAACGCCTATAACCCCGAGCCGCTGTATCGTTTCGGCACCTGTTTTGCGCCAACCGGCGGTGTGTTCGACGACGCCTGCGTCGGTCTCGTACCCGGCAAAACCAACGTGCTGTTGTGGGGTGACAGCCTGGCGGCACATTATTTCCACGGCTTCGCCAAGACCACCGATCCGCAATCCCTGAACATCTTGCAGGCGACACAAACGGCGTGCATGCCAACCTTTAACGCGGCGGCGCAGGGTGTTGCGTCGTGCCACCACTTCGCCGCGCAACTCGACGCATATTTTCGCGACCGCAAACCAGACATCGTCGTCATGTCCGCCGACTGGCTGGAATACGCGCGGCCGCCGCGGTTCGACGGCATGATCGCCAACATCAAGCAAACGATCTCGCGCCTCAAGGAGCTCGGCATACAAGTGGTGCTGCTCGGGCCGGCCGTGCAATTCAAAACGAGGCTGCCCTCGATGCTGATGCGCGCGAGTCACAGGCACATCGATGCGGCCCCGGAAGATTTTGTCCTGCCCCATGTTTTCGCGCTCGATCGGATGATGAAAGCGGCGCTGCCGGCGGGTGACGGGTTTGCCTATATTTCGGTGCTCGATGCGGTTTGCCCCGAACGGCAATGTCCGTTGACGGTCGAGGGCGGCGTTCCCTTGTCGTTCGATCACGCCCATCTCACCGCGGAGGGATCGGTGTATGTGGTGGAGCGGCTGCTGCCGTTGCTGGGCCTTAAATCTGTCATTCCGGGGCGCGAGTGAAACGAGCGAACTCCGATGTGCAATTGCACATCGGAGAATCCATAACCACGATAGTGAGTATGGATTCCGGGCCTGCACCATCCAAGTCGGCTGTTGCCGACTTGGACTATGATATTGCCGAACTCGGGTAAACCCGAGTTCGGTTGGTGCGTCCCGGAATGACGTAGGGGAGCTCAATTCAACACCCCCACGATCGCGCCCATCAGGCAGGTCGTGAGCGTGCCGGAGACGATCGATTTCAATCCAAGCTCGTTGATTTCCGCGCGCCGCGCCGGTGCCATGGTGCCGAGGCCGCCGATCATGATGCCGAGGCTGCCGAAATTGGCGAAGCCGCACATCGCATACAGCATGATGAGACGCGAGCGGGCATCGAGCGCGTCGGGGGCGAGGTTCGACAAATCGACATAAGCGATGAGTTCGTTGAGGATGGTTTTGACGCCCATCAGGCTCCCGGCGTTAAGCGCTTGCGGCCACGGCACGCCCATCAACCAACACACCGGCGCCATCGCGTAACCGAGCATCCGCTGCAACGAAATGTGCGTACCGCCGACGTCGGGCAAGATGCCGAGGATCGCATTGGCGAGAGAGACCAGCGCCACCAGCACGATCAGCATCGCGACGATGTTCAAGAGCAGCTCGAGGCCTGAGACCGTGCCCTTGACGATCGCGTCCATGGTGGAGGAGGCGGTCATTTCGGGATCCGCCAAGGCGCCGCCGGTGCGCTTGTCGCTGGTCTCGGGCACCATGATCAGGCTGATCAGGATCGCCGCGGGCGCCCCTAACACCGAGGCGATGACGAAATGCGCCGCCGCGTCGGGAATGAGCGGCGCCAGCAGCGTGGCGTACAGCACGAGCACGGTGCCGGCGATCCCGGCCATGCCGCCGGTCATCACCAGAAACAATTCGCTGCGGGTGAGTTGCGCCAGATAGGGCCGGATGAACAGCGGCGCTTCCACCATGCCGAGAAAAATATTCGCCGCGGTGGAGAGCCCGACCGCGCCGCCGATCCGAAGCGTGCGCTCGAGCAACCACGCCATGCCGCGCACCACCGGCGGCAGGACCCGCCAATAAAACAACAACGTGGTGAGCACGCTCATGACGAGCACGATCGGCAGCGCCTGAAACGCGAGGATGAAATCCGCGCCCGGCGCCTTCACGTCAAACGGTAACGCGCCGCCGCCGAGATAGCCGAACACGAAGGACGTCCCTGCGCGTGCGGCAGCCGAAATCGCGCCGACGGCGTCGTTGATCACGCCGAACGCATGCGCGACGAAGGGCAACTTGATCAGCACCACCGCGGTGACGAAAGTGACGACGAGGCCGATTCCCGCCCGCCGCAACGACACCGCACGGCGGTTTTCGCCGAACGCCCAGGCGAGGGCGAGGAGGGCGAAGATGCCGAACAAGGATTGCAGTTGAAGCATGGTGGTCCTGGGCGCGACGGTTACTCGTGTCCCGGACGCGGTGCAGCGCTCTTCGCGCTGCTCCGCAGTGCCGGGACCCAACACATATGACATCGAACTTCGATGGGCCCCGGCTCAGCAGCGCAACACTTTGTGCTGCGCTGCGTCCGGAGCACGAGATCGTCTCACCCCCGTCCGACGAACGGCATCTTGCTCGCCATCACCGTCATGAACAGCACGTTGGCGTCGAGCGGCAGGGAGGCCATGTAGGCGACCGCGTCGCCGACCGCCTTGGCGTCCATGCGCGGCTCCGGCATCTTGCGGCCGTCGGGCTGCAGCACGCCATCGACCATGCGATCGGTCATCGGGGTCGCGGCGTTGCCGATGTCGATCTGTCCGACCGCGATGTCGTAGGCGCGGCCGTCGAGGTTGCTGGCCTTGGTGAGGCCGGTGATCGCATGCTTGGTCGAGGTGTAGGGGGATGAGAACGGCCGCGGCGCGTGCGCGGAGATCGAGCCGTTATTGATGATGCGGCCGCCGCGCGGGGTCTGGTCTTTCATGATGCGAAACGCATGTTGCGTGCACAGAAACGGCGCGGTGAGGTTGGTCGCGACCACCGACTGCCACTGTGCCAGAGTCAAATCCTCGAACGGCATCGCCGGCGTGCCCATGCCGGCATTGTTGAAGAGCAAATCGAGCCGGCCGTAAGTGTCCATCACCTTGGCGAACAGGGCGGCGATCGATCCGGGATCGGTCATGTCGGAGGACACCGCAAGACTCTTGCCCTTGCCGCCGAGCTTTGCCGTTTCTTCAAGCTTCTCCAGGCGTCGCCCGGCGAGCACCACGGTGAAGCCGGCGTTCATCAGCGCCAGCGATGCCGCGCGCCCCACACCCGTGCCTGCGCCGGTTACGATCGCGATTTTGTTTTTTACCTCGGTCATTTTCTCGCCTTTTCAAGTTTTTGGTTCTGTTTCGGTTTTGTAGGGTGGTCTCGGAATATTCTGATGCGCGGCGCGCAAGGCCGCCGACCAGCGCGATCGCAGATCGTGGAAATACGGCTCGCCGGCTTCGATGCGATGATTGAGGTCGGCTTCGCATACGTCGTTGCGCACCACCAGCACGTCGATCGGCAGGCCGACGCCGAGGTTGGAGCGCATCGTCGAATCCATCGAGATCAGGCTGGTCTTGAGCGCTTCGTAGAGTTCGACGTCGTAATGCATGGCGCGGTCGAGCACCGGCTTGCCGTATTTGTGCTCGCCGACCTGCAAATAGGGCGTGTCGGTGGTGCACTCGATGAAATTGCCGGCCGGATAGACCATGAACAGCCGCATCCGTGAGCCCTTGATTTGGCCGCCGAACAGGAACGAGACGTCGAAACTGATGTCCTCGGATTGCAGCGCGATGCCTTCCATGGTGTGGACCGCACGGATCGCCCGGCCGATCCGCTGCGCCGCCTGAAACATCGTCGGCGCGTTCAACAGTGTTTCGATATCGCCGGTGTGGGGGTCTTCCAGGCCTTCGGTGAGCGTCGAGAGCACCGACTGGCTGATCGCGAGGTTGCCCGCGCTCGCGATCGCCATGATGCGCTCGCCGGGCTTTGAGAAGATGTGCAGCTTGCGGAAGGTCGAGACGTTGTCGAGGCCGGCATTGGTTCGGGTATCGGCGATCATCACCAGCCCGTCCCGCACCAGCACTCCGCAGCAATAGGTCATTCCCGGTCCTCGAACTCGCCAAACAGCGAGAATTACTAGCCAATTTCGTAAAGCGCGTCCAACCCGATTCGGGCGATTTTGCCTGTCATTGCGAGCCAACGGGTCGGCGCAAAGCGCCGCCCGATGACAGGCTCCGCGAAGCAATCCATCGCGTCGCGTAAGGAAAGAATGGATTGCTTCGGAGCTCACGCTCCTCGCAATGACGTGGCGGATTTGCCCCCGCCGTCATACCCCGCCGTCTCTTCGTGTCCCGGGCGTGGATAGCGGCGTGCAACGCCGCTTCGCAGAACCGGGACCTATGCGTGCCGCGAAAGGGATGGGTCCCGGTTCTGCAGCGCATCATTTCGCTTCGCTCATGCTGCGGCTTACGCCCGGGACACGGGGCCCGTGCCTCCGCGATCCCGCGGCGCGGATAGCACCCGAGGTTTGCAAGAATCGTTTGCCCTCGAAAACAGAGGGCGCAGGGAAAGCCGGGTGCCCGCCGCACCCATAGCCTCGCATGCAAAATGAAAAAGCATACGAGTAAATCACCACAGGTTTGCCGAGATCATCCGGCCTTCCCTGCGCAATGGTTTTAACGGGTTCCTTCGCGCTCTCCTTGGTGACCGGGCTTGTTTGCCAGATATGCCGGTGATTTGGGGGTGCTGAAAACCGGAAAATTTTTGCCGCGAGATCTGGACAGCTAGCATCACCTTGTTCGGCCAGCCGTTTTTTCTTTTTCGGCGCGACGGGATTTGGCACGTATTCTACGTCGTTCCTGCGAACTCAGGCACCCGAGCGTGAGCGAGAGACCGGTGGCCCATTTGCGCCGGCCTGGAACAAATCGGAGCGTCCGGTACCGCCACCCGCGACGCTGTAATTGGCACCGCCGCTGGCGAGCGCAAAGCCCGCAATGGTGGTACGCGGCGAAAAGATGTAATCCGCGCCGACGGCGGTGCCGGCAATGCGGCTGGTCGCGTTGTTCGACCCGACCGCCGCATTGCCATCCGTGATTTGAGGGGCGTATCAGCGGGGCCTGCGGCGCACTAGTTCCCAAATGGGAATAGTGCCTCTATATTTATATTTCCCCGTGTTCCCTCAATGGGTTGGTTTGGAACTTATTCGTGCCCCTTGCCCCCGCAGCATATGAGCAATTGCTCACCGCGATCGATCGCCTCTACGCGGCCGCGCTCGATCCGTCGAAATGGAAAGCGTTTCTCGAAACGGCCGCGGAGTTGCTCAAGGCCGACAACGCTTATGTCAGCGAGATCGCCCATGACTCAGGCACGCTCGAATATGTCGTGCTACGGCAGATGAACTGGGACGCCATCTCGGTCGGCCGCTACGCTGCGCTGATGGACGAAGACCCGCGTATGCCGGCGTTTCGCAGCAACCCCTATCGTCCGTTGCACTGCCGGATGGTCGTGTCCGAGAAGAAGCTACATGAATCCCGGACCTATCAAGAAGCGTTGAAACCGCTCGGCATCGAGTACACGCTCGTGGTCGGCGTGCCCGGCGAGCGCGACGTCAACAATTTCCTCGGTTTCACGCGCACCGATGCCTCACCCGCTTTCGACGCGGAGGATTGCGAGATGGTGAGCGAGTTGGTGCCGCATCTGGCGCGCGGCTTCGCGGTTCGCCGCGCGCTCAACCGCAAGGAAGTGGTGCCGGCGCTGTTCCTGCCGCCGTCGGCACCGCGGCGCGCCGAATCGAAAGAGCGGATTTTGGAACAGCTGTTCGAGCTATCGCCGATGCAGGCGCGCCTCACCGCGCTTTTGATGACCGGGCGCAGGATCAGGGACATCGCGCCGATGCTCGGCCTCACCGAGGGCAGCGCGCGGCAATATCTCAAACGCGTTTTCAAAAAGACGGGCACCAACCGGCAGGCCGATCTCATTCGCGTCGTCGGCGATGCGCTGGTTCAGCATTCGTGATTGGTCTCCATCAACGCGTCGTCCCTGCTTTCGCAGGGACGACGTTGAGGGGATTGCGACCAACTTGATCGCGCATGAGGACGACCCCGTTACGACTGGCTCTGCCACTGCGCCTGACGGCCGGCGGCGTGATCGACCTTGACCGCAACTGAGAGTGTTTCCGCACCCCCGCCGTAGCGGGTGCCGCGCACCGGGGCGGCGCCGAGGTAATCGAGCCCGATGGCGACGCGGGCGTGGGCGTCGGTGGAGCAGATGCCGTTGGCCGGATCGAAGCCGACCCAGCCCAAATCAGGCACGAAGGCTTCCGCCCAGGCATGACCGGCCTGTTGGTTGACCATGCCGTCGGAGCGCAGGAAATGCCCGGACACGAAGCGCGCGGGAACGCCGCCCGAGCGCGCGCAGGCGATGAAGATATGCGCGTAATCCTGGCACACCCCGCGCTTCAATCCGAAAGCTTCGATCGCGGAGGTGCCGCTGTTGGTCGGGTCTTCGTCGAAGGTCATGTGCTCGTTGATCTGCACCATCAGCGCATGGAGAAAGCCGAGGACGTGGTTTTCCGATTCCGAACGCAACTCGCGCGCGAACGTCGCCATCGCGGGGTTGACGTCGGTGAGCGACGTCGAGCGGAGAAAAAGACTCGGTGGAAAGCGCTCATCGGTGCCGCGGAGCACGCCGCCGGTATCGTGGGTCTCGATCAGGCCCTCGACGCGGATGGTGAGTTCTCCGATCGGCCCACAGGTCAGCACATGCGTGACATTGCCGAACGCGTCCTGATGCATGTCGAGCCGCGTGTCGGTGGAGACGTCGATCTGCCATTCCGCGACATATTGCCCGTCATGACTGCTGGGCGTCATCCGCAAAATTTGAATGACGCTCGAAGCCGGCGGCTCGTAGCGGTAACTGGTGGAATGAGCAATTCGAAGGCGCATGACGAGTAAGTTCCGGTAGTACGAGGTGTTGCCGCGTGCAAGGTCAAGCTCCCTCTCCCCATCCAACTCGGGTTTACCCGAGTTGGCAATCTCAATTGATCGAAGTCGGATATATCCGACTTCGATTGGGAGAGGGTTGGGGTGAGGGGGTACGGTCTATCGTTAAGCGTAACCCCTCGCCCGGATCGTAAGAACGATCCGACCTCTCCCTATGGGAGAGGTGAAGTCACGCTCGCGGACAGATCCGATTGTACATCGAGAACTCCGACCTCAAATCAAATATTGCCTAGTGATGATTTCGCCAAGCCTGGAATTGTCGGCGAGGAACTCCTGGATGAATTCGTGCACGCCGTGCTGGAAGATATCGTCCATATTGCTGTGTTCGAGGCGGTTGCGCACGCCTCTGGCGTGGCGTTGCGAGGCGCCCTGGCGGCCGTAGGCGACGCCGATCTGGTCGAGGTTGCGCACGAGATTGCCGTAACAGCTCGCGAGAGAACGCGGCAGCGAGTCGTTGAGGATCAGCAAATCCGCGATCAGCCAGGGCTTCAAGGTTTCGCGATAGACCCAATGATAAGCGGTCAGCGCCGAGACCGAGCGGAGGATCGAGGTCCATTGATAGTAATCGAGCGGGCCGCCGACATGTTCCTGCTCGGGCAATAGCACGTGATATTTTACGTCGAGGATGCGCGCGGTGTTGTCGGCGCGCTCCAGATGCAGGCCGAGCCGCGAGAACCAATAGGCGTCGTTGCGCAGCATGGTGCGGTAGGCCGAGCCGTCGAAGCGCAACGAGGTCTCCTGCACGAAGCGCAGGAATTTGGTCAAATCCTCGCGGGTCTTGGTGCCCTTGCTCCAGACTTCCTGCAAATCGATCCAGGCCGAGTTGATGGTGTCCCACATCTCGCCGGTGAGCGCGGTTCGCACCGAGCGCGAATTGAGCCGCGCGTTTTCGATGCAATTGCGGATCGAAGAAGAGTTGCTTGGTGAGAACGAGAGATATTCGATGACGTTGGACTCGTTGGCTTCGCCATAGACGTCATAAAAACTCGCGCTGACGCCGGCGGTAAGCAGCGCCGAATCCCATTCGTTGGTCTTGCCGACATAGGCGTTGGGCAGTGCGGTGACGCGCAGCGTCGCCTCGATCGTGCGCGCGAGATATTCCGCGCGTTCGACGTAGCGGGCGAGCCAGTACAGGTTTTCGGCGGTGCGCGACAGCATGGGGGACGTTAGCCTTTTTCCCTCCCCCCTTGTGGGGGAGGGTTAGGGAGGGGGGCGAGCTTGCTCAGTTCCAACATTTCACTCGTCCAGAATCCACGTGTCTTTGGTGCCGCCGCCTTGGCTGGAATTGACCACGAGCGAGCCTTCCTTCAATGCGACGCGCGTCAGTCCGCCGGGCACGATGGTAACGTGATCGCGGCCCGTGAGCACGAAGGGGCGTAAATCGACATGGCGTGGCGCCAGCCCGGATTCCGTGCAGGTCGGGCAAGTGGACAAAGCCAGCGTCGGCTGGGCGATGAAACTTGCGGGCTCGCGCTTGAGCTTGTCGCGAAAGGCTTCGATCGTCGCTTTGGTGGCCGCAGGACCGATCAGCATGCCGTAGCCGCCGGAGCCGTGCACTTCTTTCACCACCAATTCGGAAAGGTTGTCGAGCACGTAAGCGAGGTCTTTCGGTTCGCGGCAGCGCCAGGTCGGGACGTTTTTGAGGATCGGTTCTTCGCCGAGATAGAATTTCACGATCTCGGGCATGTAGGAATAAATCGCCTTGTCGTCGGCGATGCCGGTGCCGACCGCGTTCGCCAAGGTGACCTTGCCGGCCGCATAGGCGGACATCAGGCCGGGCACGCCGAGCGCGGAATCCGGGCGGAAGGTGAGGGGATCGAGGAAGTCGTCGTCGACGCGGCGGTAGATCACATCGACGCGCTTGAGGCCTTCGGTGGTGCGCATGAACACTTCGTCGTTCTTGACGATGAGGTCGCGGCCTTCGACCAGTTCGATGCCGAGCTTGTCGGCCAAAAAGGAATGCTCGTAATAGGCGGAATTGTAGACGCCGGGCGTCATCAAGGCCACCGTCGGCTCGGCCGAAGCGCCGAGCGGCGCCACCGAGCGCAATGCGGAGAGCAGCTCGTCGGGATAGCGTTCCACCGGCGCGATACGGTGGCGGGCAAACAGGTCGGGAAACAACCGCATCATGATTTCGCGGTTTTCCAGCATGTAGGACACGCCCGACGGCGTGCGCGCATTGTCCTCCAGCACGAAGAAGTTTTCCGCGTCGACGCGCACGATGTCGATGCCGGCGATGTGCACATAGATGTCGTGCGGCACGGCCTGGCCGTTCATCTCGGGGCGAAACACCGGATTTTGGAAGATCAAATCGTCGGGGATGATGTTGGCGCGCAGGATGTCGCGGCCGTGATAGATGTCGCGCAGGAAAACGTTGAGCGCGCGCACCCGCTGCTTGAGGCCGTTTTCGAGGACCGCCCATTCGTTCGCCGACATGATCCGCGGGATCACGTCGAAGGGGATCAACCGCTCCTGAGCTTCGGCGTCGCCATAGACCGCAAAGGTGATGCCGATCCGGCGGAACAGCAACTCCGCTTCCTGGCGACGATATTCGAGCGCGTCCGGCGGCGTTTCCTTCAGCCAGCGGGAAAGCTCCTGGTAGGCCGGGCGGAGGTCGCCGTCAGGCCCGTTCATTTCATCGAAGGCAACTGCCATATATTCCGACTGTTTTCGAGGTCGCTTTATATTTGTATTTGCGCAAGACAGTGCATGACCGAAAGGGATGGTAGCAAGGCCCGGGCCAGCGGGATATGCATTCGGCCAGACCATTTGCTATGGATGGCCGAAATGATGCCCGAAAATACGGCTCGCGGGTGCTTATTTCGGCGGCAAAAATCAGGGGCCTGAATGTGCCCCAGGGCGAAGGCGAGGAGAGGTCATGAGCGAGATCGTCACGGCGGGAATTCTGGTGATCGGCGACGAGATCCTGTCCGGGCGGACCAAGGACAAGAACATCGGCTTTATCGCCGAATACCTGACCAATATCGGGATCGACCTGAGGGAAGTCCGGGTCGTCTCGGATGACGAGGCCGAGATCATCGCGGCGCTGGATGCCTTGCGCCATCGCTATACTTACGTCTTTACCACCGGCGGGATCGGCCCGACCCATGACGACATCACCGCCGATAGCGTCGCCAAAGCGTTCGGCGTCGGCATCGATCACCATCCCGAAGTGGTGGCGCGGTTTCGCGAGCGCTTCCAGAATCCTGGCGAGTTGAACGAGGCGCGGCTGCGGATGGCGCGGATTCCCGACGGCGCCGAACTGATCCAGAGCGCGACGATACTCGCACCCGGCTTCAAGATCGGCAACGTCATCGTCATGGCCGGGGTGCCTTCGATCATGCAGGCGATGATGGACATCGTGGCGCCGAAACTGAAATCGGGCGTGCGGATGCTGTCGGACACGGTTCGCGCCAATGCGCGGGAGGGCGACATCGGCGGCCCGTTGCGCGAAATCGCTCACGCGCATCCCGAGACGATCATCGGCAGCTACCCGTTCATCGATGAAGATCAGAAGCCAAACACCAATCTCGTCGTTCGCTCGCGCGATGGCGAAAAGCTCGACGCCGCGATGGCCGCGGTGAAGGAGATGCTGGCGGGATTGAGCGTGGTTCGGTAGCGGATAAGATAAAGGAGCGTGGCGATGACCGGAGAACCTCAAGAATTGAGCGCGCAGGAGCGGGCGGGCAAAGCCTTTCCGGTCTCATGGGACCAGTTTCACCGCGATTGCCGGGCGCTGACCTGGCGACTGAACGAAGTCGGGCCGTTTCACGCCGTGATCGCGATCACCCGCGGCGGCCTTGTGCCGGCGGCGATCGTCGCGCGCGAACTTGGCGTTCGCATCATCGATACCGTCTGCATCGCGAGCTACGACCATACCAAGCACGGCGACCTGCAAGTGCTCAAAGGCATCTCCGCCGACATCGCGCAACTCGGCGACGGCACCGGCAAGGGGCTTCTGATCGTCGACGACCTTGTCGACACCGGCAAGACCGGGCGGTTGGTGCGCCAGATGATGCCGGACGCGCATTTCGCCACCGTCTACGCCAAGCCGAAAGGGCGGCCGCTGGTCGACACCTTCATCACCGAAGTGTCGCAGGATACCTGGATTCATTTTCCCTGGGACACGGCGCTTTCGTTCCAGCCGCCGATCCGGGATGGGGCAGCGTGAGGCTTCTTGCCTCGCCCCGCCTGCGGGGAGAGGCCGCCGCGCTCTTTGCGCGGCGGGTGAGGGGGACTCTCCGCGAGTCGGAGTGCGTGGAGAGTCCCCCTCATCCCGACCTTCTAAGAGCGAGCTTCGCTCGTCTCGACCCCGCAAGCGGGGAGAAGGAGAAGTAAGATGCCCCTGCAAAACCGCGTCACGCCATCGGGCGAGATCATCGCGACGCCGCATCGTGGAATGTTCACCGGCAATCGCGGCATTATTCATGATCCCGCGACCAAGACGCTGACGCGGCGCTGGGCCGGCCGAGCCTGGATCACATGCGTGTGCGAGTTCAAGGGCCGGCGGCGCGAGGTGATGGGCGGGCGTAGCTGGACCGAGCTGTTTTTTCTCGACGAGGCCACGGCATTGGCGGCGGGGCATCGGCCGTGTTTCTTTTGCCGCCGCGACGACGCGTTGCGGTTTCGCGCCGCCTGGGGAGAGGACAACGGGGTTGCGCGCGTGCGTGCGCGCGAGATCGACGCGGTGCTGCACCGCGAGCGGCTCACAGGCCGCAAGAAGCGCTTGCACGCGCTCACTGCGCCGATCGAAGAGTTGCCGGATGGCGCGATGGTGCAGGAAGGGTCGGAGAGTTATTTGATCTTGCGGGGCAGGGCGGTGTCGTGGTCACCGGCCGGCTATTGCGAAACGCGGAGCACGCTTCATAACGCCATGCTGCTGACGCCGCCCTCGACGGTGCGCGCGTTGAGCGCGGGATATCGGCCGGTGCTGCATCGAAGTGCGATGGGATGACGATCATACTCTGTCATTCCAGGATGCGCCGCTTGGCGCAGGCCCGGAATCCATACGCACGATGGTGTTATGGATTCCGGGCTCGCGCTTCGCGCGCCCCGGAATGACCGTGGGGCTTCTTACCCCAGCTTCTGCCGCGCCAATTTCGCGCCTGCGCCGAGCGCCATCAGCTTGGCTTCGGCGATGTCGCGGCGCATCGGGGCCATGCCGCAATTGGTGGTGGCGACGATGTTGCTCTTCGGCACGAATTTCGACACCGCCTCGATCACCTTGACGACATCCTCGGCGGTCTCGACCGTGTCGCTGGCGACGTCGATCACGCCGGCTTGCACCACCTTGCCGGTGAGTAGGCCGAGCAAATCGAGCGGCACCCGCGAATTGCGGCACTCGATGGCGACGTGCTGGATCTGGCTTTTGGCGATCGCCGGGAAAATATCCTCATATTGCCGCCACTCGTTGCCAAGCGTTTCCTTCCAGTCTGTATTGGCCTTGATGCCATAGCCGTAACAAATGTGGACGCCGGTGGTGCAAGTCAGTCCTTCGGCGGCGCGCTCCAGTGCCTTGATGCCCCAGTCGCTGACTTCGTCCATGTAGACGTTGAAAGCGGGCTCGTCGAACTGAATGAGATCGATGCCGTCGGCCTGCAACGCTTTCGCTTCCTCGTTGAGCAACTCGGCGAAGGCGAACGCCATCTTGACGCGGTCGCCGTAATATTGGTCGGCGATGGTGTCGATGATGGTCATCGGGCCGGGCAAAGTGAATTTCAGCTTGCGTGTGGTGTGGGTGCGGGCGACGCGGGCTTCGTCGGCATGGACGCGGCCCTTGAGCCGCAACGGCGCCACCACCTGCGGCACCATCGCCTTGTAGCGGTCTTTGCGGATTCCCATTTCGACTTTGTGAGCGAAATCGATGCCTTCGACTTTCTCCAGAAAGCCGTGAACGAAATGCTGCCGCGCCTGCTCGCCCTCGGTGAGGATGTCGATGCCGGCATCTTCCTGCAGCTTCACCGCCAGCACCGTGGCGTCCCGCTTCGCCCGCGCTAACTCGTCGCCCTTCGATTTCCAAGGGGCCCAGAGCGTGTTGGGCTCGGCCAGCCATTCCGGTTTCGGCAAAGAGCCGGCGATCGTGGTGGGAAACAACATCGTGGGCGTATCCTTGAAAGATTCTCGACAGGAGGCCTATCTGCCATGTCTTGTGGGGCAGGTACAGACCAAGAAGTGCCTTTAAGTCCGTAGCCGCGTTACTTAGGATCGGACCCGCTATATAATGTAAACGGCAGGGAAAACCATGATCGACCTCTATTACGCGCCGACGCCGAACGGCTGGAAAATCTCGATCATGCTGGAGGAACTCGGGCTCCCTTATAAGGTGGTTCCCGTCAACATCCGCGCCGGCGATCAGTTCAAGCCGGACTTTCTCGCGATCAGCCCGAACAACCGGATTCCGGCGATCGTGGATCATGCGCCTTCCGACGGCGGCAAGCCATATTCGGCGTTCGAGAGCGGCGCCATCCTGATTTATCTCGCCGAAAAGACCGGGCGCCTTCTGCCGAAGGACATGCGCGGGCGCTCCGATGTCCTGCAATGGGTAATGTGGCAGATGGGCGGGCTCGGGCCGATGCTCGGCCAGCACGGCCATTTCGCCCTCTACGCGCAAGAGAAAATTCCCTATGCCATCGAACGCTACCGCGACGAGGCGGCGCGGCTTTATCGCGTGCTCGATACACAACTCGGCAAGACCGGGCGCTTCCTCGCCGGCGACTACTCGATCGCCGACATCGCCTGTTTTCCCTGGACCATGACGCACAAGGCGCAGGGCTTCACGCTCGACGATTATCCCAACGCGAAGCGCTGGTACGCCGAAATCCGCGCGCGGCCGCAGGTGCAGGCGGGATTGGCGATCGGCAAATTCGTCAAGGAGCCGTTCGACGAAGAGGCGCGAAGGAACATGTTCGGACAGGCCGCGAAGGAGTTACGTTCTTAACCTCTCCCCGCGTGCGGGGAGAGGTCGATCACGAAGTGATCGGGTGAGGGGGACTCTCAACGAGTCTAATATGTCGAGAGAGCCCCTCACCCCAACCCTCTCCCCGCACGCGGGGAGAGGGAGTAGGAAAGCAGGCCGTGTTGAGGAAACCGCAAGCAAACCAACAATAACGGAAAACGCCAATGATCGAATTCTTCTTCGACTGCTCCAGCCCCTGGACCTATCTCGCCTTCCACAACATCCAGCCGCTCGCGAAAGAGCTGGGCGTCGAGATTTCGTGGCGGCCGATCCTGGTCGGCGGGATTTTCAACACCGTCAATCCGAGCGTCTATGCCTCGCGCGAGACGCCGGTGCCGTTGAAGGCGCGGTACATGAAAAAGGACCTCGATGATTGGGCGCGCTCCGCGGGCCTTGCGATCAAAATGCCGCTGACGGTCTTTCCGGTGAACAGCGTCAAGGCGATGCGGGGCTGCATTTGGCTGGGCAAAGACATGGTGCCGTTCGCGCGCGCGGTGTTCGAAGCCTATTGGAGCGACGACAAGGATGTTTCGCAGGACGCGGTGCTGAGCGAAATCTGCAAACGCGTCGGCGTCGATCCGCAAAAATTTCTCGCCGGCATCGGCGATCAGGCGATCAAGGATCAGCTCAAGGCCAACACCGATGAAGTGATGGCGCGCGGCGGCTTCGGTACGCCGACCATTTTCGTCGACAAGACCGACATGTATTTCGGCAACGACCGCTTGCCGTTGATCCGCGAAGCCTTGCTGCGGCGAAAGGCGAGCGCGGCTTGATGTTGAAAGCACGCTGCGGCGTTTAGCTTCCAGGCGCCACCGGCCACGGCCTTTGTTCCCCGCGCAGGGTCTCGAAGGTTTTTGCCATCCCGAGAACGCCGAGGTCGTCGAAGCGGCGGCCGATGATCTGGACGCCGATCGGGAAGCCTTTCGCATCGTAGCCGCCGTTGATCGACACGGCCGGGTTTTCCGCCATGTTCCACGGCGCGGTGTAGCAGATATGCTCGAACGGCTTGTCGGGATCGTTCAGCGGGGAGGCGAGTTCGGCGGCGAAATTCACCACCGGCGAGACCGGCGAAATCACATAGTCGAGTTCGGCGAACAGCTTTGCCGCGCCGGCGCGCATCGCCATGGTGGTATTGAAACCTCGGATCACGTCGACGCCCGAAAGCCTCGCGCCGGCTTCCGCCCATTTATAGATGTAAGGCAGCGTCTTGGTGCGTTCGCTCGGCGGCAATTTGGAAAGATCGTCCCACAGTCGCGCGCGCCAGAAATTATCGAGCCCGTCGAGCATCTCGCGCGTCAGGATGCCCGGCACCTCCGTGACGATGGCGCCTTCCGCCTCAAAAGCGCGTGCGGCTTTCACCGCCACTTCGCGTACCGCCGGTTCGAGCGCCTGGCCGACGTCAAGGTCGAGCATCAAGCCGATGCGCAATTTGCGAACGGGCTTTTCGAGTGCCTTCCAGTTGATGCTGTCGGGCGGCAGGCTCATGCCGTCGCGGCGATCGGGTCGCGACAGCACGCTCATCATCAAGGCGGCGTCATCGACAATGCGCGTCATCGGTCCTGCGACACGGCCGACATAGGGCGGATCGACGGGCACGCGCCCGAGGCTTGGCTTGAGCGCGACGAGGCCGCACCAGCCCGCAGGCAATCGCACCGAACCGCCGATGTCGGTGCCCAAATGCAGCGGGCCGTAACCGGCCGCGCCCGCCGCGCCCGCGCCGGCGCTGGAACCGCCGGGGTTCTTGCTCAGATCCCAGGGATTGCGGGTGAGGGGATGAAAGCTGGAGAGACCCGACGACAACATGCCGTAATCCGGCATGGCGGTCTTGGAGAAAATCACCGCGCCGGATTCGCGCAACCTTGCGGCCGGCGGCGCATCCATCGCGGCCGGCACGAGTGGGGTATTGGCCGCGCCGAGCGGCACGGGGGTGCCCTTGGTGGCGATATTGTCCTTGATCGTGACGGGCACGCCGTCGAGCACGCCCATCGGCTCGCCTTTTTGCCAGCGTTCGGTCGATGCCTTTGCGCTTGCGCGGGCGCCGTCGGGATCGAAGGCGTAGAGCGCGTTGATATGCGGTTCCCACACCGCGATATGCGCCAGCACGTCCTCCAGCACTTCGGACGGCGAAAATTGCCGGGCTTTGAAGCCTGCGATCAGATCGACGGCGCTGAGGTCGTGCAGCGACGCGACGCTGTCTCCTGATGACGATTTATGCATGACCACCCAGGGGCAAGCGGGCCTCAATGATGCGCGCGAACATGCTGGCGCCGACGGGAAGAATCTTGTCGTCGAGAACGTAACCAGGATTGTGCACCGGCACCGAACCGTCATGGCCGAGCCAGAAATACGCGCCGGGCACGACGTTGAGCATGTCGGCGAAATCCTCGCTGCCCATCTTCGGCTGCGAGCGGGTGAAGACCTTACTCGGATCGACCACCGTGCGCGCTACTTCCGCGACCACTTTCGAGTACTCTTCCCCGTTCACCAGCACGCCGAAGGTGTCGCGGATATCGGCAACGATCTCGACCTGAAACGCGGCGGCGATGCCGGCGCAGAGCGCGCGCATCCGCTCGCGGATCAAGGCGCGGACCTCGTCGGAAAAGGCGCGCACGGTGCCGCAAAGCTTTGCCTCGCCGGGAATTACGTTATAGGCCGAGCCCGCGTGGATTTGCGTGATCGACAACACCGCCGACTGCAACGGATCGACATTGCGGCTGACGATGGTCTGTAGCGCCTGTCCGAGCGTCATGGCGATGACGACGGGATCTTTCGATCGCTCCGGCATCGCGCCGTGCGCGCCGTAGCCGTTGATGGTGATGTCGAAGAAGTCGGCACCGGCCATCGCCGGGCCCGGCAGGATCGCAAGCTCACCATGGTTGAGGTCCGGCGCGTTGTGCAGCCCGTAAAGCTCGTCGCAGGGGAATTTTTGGAAAAGTCCGTCCTTGATCATGGCGCGTGCGCCGCCGAGGCCTTCTTCCGCCGGCTGGAAGATGAAATGCACGGTGCCGTCGAAATTCCTGGTCTCGGCGAGATATCGCGCGGTGCCGAGCAGCATGGTGGTGTGGCCGTCATGGCCGCAGCCGTGGAAGCGCCCGGGAATGGTCGAGCGCCATTTCAGATTGGTGTTCTCTTCCATCGGCAGCGCGTCCATGTCGGCGCGTAAGCCGACGCGCTTGCCGGCACTGCCTTTGCCCTTGAGCACGCCGACCACCCCGGTGCCGCCGAGGCCGCGATGAACCTCAATGCCCCATTGGGTCAGCTTGTCGGCGACGATCCCGGAAGTGCGAACTTCCTCGAAGCCGACCTCGGGATGGGCGTGCAGGTCGCGGCGGATCGCGGTGAGTTCGTCGGCATAACCTTCGATGCGGTCGATATTGGGCATGTGTTCTTATCCGATGGCAAATGAGGGGGCGGGAACCAATGAATGTTTGGTGACAAATTCGTACGCGACGTTAGACCCCTCATTGTGAGAAGCGCAAGCGAGGAAGATATCCCGTGCCGCATGGCTTCGAACTGTTTCGGGATTGCTTCGAGCTGGGCCCTTGGGCGGTAAAATAGCGAAGGCCGATCGGGTCGAGTGGGTGACGATGCCTGACGCACAGACCGCGATGAACGCGCTGCAGTCGGGCGATATCGATTTCATGGAGAACACGTCGGAATATCGACAAGTCGGAGTAAGGACGGGCGGGCTTGGCTGCGCCGGTCTATTTCACGCCGCGCGTACCGTCGCCAGGAATTCTTCCACCGCGTTCTTGAGGTGGTCGCTTTCGGTTCGGAGCGCGCGTGCGGAGCTGTGGACCTGCCCGGCCGCCGAGCCGGTCTCGGTGGCGCCGCGATTGACCTCGGCGATGCTGCTTTCCATGTGGCTTGCGCCTTGCGCCGCTTGTTGAACGTTGCGGGCGATTTCCTGCGTCGCCGCGCCCTGTTCTTCGACCGCGCCTGATATCGCCGAGGAAATCTCGGAGATTCGCCCGATGGTGTCGCCGATTTCCCTGATTGCCGACACCGACAATTGCGTCGCCGATTGCATCTGCGCAATCTGCGTGCCGATTTCGTCCGTTGCCTTGGCGGTCTGGCTGGCGAGCGCCTTGACCTCCGAGGCGACAACGGCAAAGCCTCTGCCGGCCTCGCCGGCGCGCGCGGCTTCGATCGTCGCGTTCAATGCGAGAAGATTGGTTTGCTCGGCGACGGCGGAGATCATTTTGACGACTTCGCCGATGCGCACTGCCGATTGCGACAGCTCGTTGATCCGCCCATTCGTCTGTTCGGCTTGCGTCACGGCTTCGTTGGAGACTTTTTGGGATTCTTCCACCTGCCGGCCGATTTCCGTCACCGAGGCCACCATTTCTTCGGTCGCGGCGGCGGCCGACTGAACATTCGAAGAAGATTGCTGGGATACGGTTGCAACGGTGGCGCTCAGGCCTTGGGTGACTTCGGCCGTCTTGGCGAGGCTGCCGGCTGCAATTTCGATTTCGGAGGACGCCGTCGCCACTGCCTCGACGATTTTGCTTATCATTTGCTCGAATCCGTCCGCGACCTGGAGCATCGCGTTGCGGCGTTCGACGACGGCGCGCTCCTGCACCTTCGCCTGCTCCGCCGTGAGTTGCCGGTTTTCCAAAAGCTTGTCGCGGAACACCGACAATGCGCGGGAAATCTTACCGATCTCGTCGCGACGGTCGATGGGATCGATATCGCGATCGAGGTCGCCTTGCGCGAGATACTCCATCGCGCTCGCCATCTTGATCAGCGGCGTGGAAAGCCATCGGCCGAGCAAGAATGCCAGGACCGTCATCGTCAAGATGGTGATGCAGATCGACCAAAACACGTACCACCGTACCGATGCGAGTTCAGCCTTGACCTGTCCCTGCCGCTGATCGGCCGCTCTTTGCACGGCGACCAACGTCGGTCTTAAGCGATCATAGATTTGGGTGAGGTCGGCCGCTTCCTCCGTCAACGTACTTTGTCCGGCCATGAAGGCGAGAAAGCTTGATCTGTAACTCTCGATGAGTTTGGCGATTTCAGCCTTTGTCGCCTCGGGAAAATCCGCTTTGGTCAATTCGCCCGCGAATTCCCCCGCGCGTTTTTGAAGCTCATCGCCATATTTCTCGTCGCCACGCAGGATGAAATCCTTCTCGTGGCGGCGCATCATCAGCATGAGAACGGCGAGCCGTGGCTGATCGTATTTCTTCAGCCGCGTCTCGACGGAGTGAACGGCCGCGCGCAACTTGCCCTGCAAGCCGTCATTCTCGTTCAACCCGATCAATTTTTGTGCCGACACAACGTTCGAAAATCGCGTCGTGTAATTGTTGATGCCGGACCGAAATGAATTGGCCTGTCGCATCGGATCGCCGTCCGGTAGCTCCTGGACGAAGCGTTCGATTTCCGGGAGGTGACCGGCCGCCGCCGCCACGATCTCATTGTGCTCGGCGATCTTCTTGTCACTCGGCTTTTGGAAGAATTCGGTCGCGAGTTCGCGGCCCTGCAGCAAGCCTTCTGAAACTTTCGCGGTGAGCGATGCTAGTGTGTCGAAGTCGGCGGCGGTACGTTGGCTTCGCTCTTCGATTTGAAGGCCGACAAGGTAGATGACTCCGACGACGGCAACGCCGGCCATCCCGAGCAATTGGATCTGGCCGCGCAGACTTAAGCCGACGCGGCTGGGAATTATGGCTTTGGCTCTACTGAAGACACTCATCTGCAATAAATCTCAAAAATTGAATTAACCGCAATCTTGCATATTGCTACATTATTAGGCTTAACAAGCTGTTAGCGCGGCTGTCTTTCAGGAGGGGCCGGGGAAATATTGCGATTTCAGTTACGGCGAAGAGGCGAGGTGAGGTGACGTGGGGACTAACTAGCCGAACGACTTGCTCGCCGCCCGAAGCCTTCGCGCCAACACGCGCATCACTTTAAGCGCAAAAAACGGCGTTTGACTCACAAGAAACAAAAACTGCTTCTCGGAAATCGGCACCAGCTCGACATCGGTGAGCGCGACTGCCGTGGCGCTGCGCGGGGCATCGTCGATCAAAGCCATCTCGCCAAAGATGCTGTTTGCGGAAAGCTCGGACAGCGTGCGATTGCCAATGCGGATTCCGACTTGTCCGCTCTTGATGACGAACAGCTCGTCTGCCGCGTCACCCTCCTTGAAAATGATTTCTCCCGCCTTGGCGCTGCGGGTTGCAATTCCGTCCCCAGCGAGCAGGCCAAAATCGATATCGGAGTCGTTCATCGCGAAGGCGCCTGCCTCTTTATGACGGAAATCCTGATAGCACCCTTATGTGATGAGCATAACAGATGTAGAAAAACTCACAAATTCAATTAGATAGGAATATAACTGCATGAAATTTCAATGAAATAGCTTGCGATTTTTCTATTAGAGCATATATTGTGAGGATGAACAGGCTCCGGGAACTAAAAAAATGCCTGCGGCCAGGGCAGGTCTATCGACGCGAGGACGTGGCTCGCTGGTCGAATGCTGTCGATCGTCATCTGAAGCAACTGGTGGAAGAGGGGACGCTCACAAAGCTGGCGGGTGGTCTTTACGCCTATCCGAAGGAGACCGTGTTCGGGAAAGCACCGGCAGAAGACGACAAGCTGGTCGAAGCTTTTCTAAAAGATGACCGGTTTCTTCTTGCGTCGCCCAACGCGTACAACAGCCTCGGCGTTGGTACGACGCAGCTCTATGATAAGACCGTTGTGTATAATCACAAACGGCACGGCGATTTTCAGCTCGGCGGGCGCAAGTTTGCATTTCGGGTGAAGCCGTCTTTCCCGAAGTCTCTCACCAAAGAATTTTTGCTGGTCGATCTCGTCAACAATTTGGATCAGCTTGCCGAGAGCAAACAAGAAGTGCTCGCGCGGGTGGCTGAACTAGCTGCGTCATACGATGCACGGCGGCTGCAACGTGTCGCTCGCAGCTATGGAAGTGTACGAGCCAAGAAGTTTTTCGCCAACGCATTGAAACCTGCTCCGGCGTTGCATGCCAGCTAACTACCTCCACAAGCACGAGCAATTTCCTGAACTGATCCGCATCGTCGCCGAGCAGAGGGGTATCGATCCCGCCCTTGTCGAAAAAGACTATTGGATCATGCATTCGCTGTACGGCTTGCAAAAGCTGGGGCTCACGTTTGAATTAAAGGGAGGAACCTCGCTCTCCAAGGGTTTTAAGATCATCGATCGATTTTCGGAGGATATCGATATTCATATCGATCCTCCTGCCGACCAGAACGTCAAGACCGGCAGAAATCAGGACAAGCCCGCGCATGTGAACAGCCGGAAGGATTTTTACGACTGGCTGGCCAGCACCAAAATTCAAATTGATGGCATCGATACGGTTGAGCGGGACACCGCGTTCGATAGCGACAAGCTGTTTAGCGGGGGAATTCGCCTTCACTATCTGAGTTTCACCAACCGAATTGAAGACCTCAAGGACGGCATTCTGCTTGAGGCTGGCTTTGATGACGTGACACCAAATACATCCAAGGATATCAGCTCGTGGATGTACGATCATGCCGCCGACAAAGTGAGCATCATCGACAATCGCGCGAAAGGCGTCGCTTGCTATGACCCCGGCTACACCTTTGTAGAGAAACTCCAGACGATCTCGACCAAGTACCGGCAACAGCAGCAGGACAAGGAATTTCCGCCAAATTTCTTGCGCCACTATTACGACGTGTACAGCCTTCTTGAGCGTCCTGAGGTGCAAGCCTTTATTGGTACGAACGACTACAAAGCACACAAGGACCGGCGATTCCGTAGCCTCGACAACAAGAATATTGCGAAGGACGAGGCTTTCATCCTGAGCGATCACGAAACGCGGAAAGCATATGCTGACGCCTATGTTAAGACGAGCGCTCTGTATTACGGTCGCAAGCCAACCTTCGAGCAGATTTTTGAACGGATTAAAGAATGGACCGACCGTCTTTGAAGGATGCCAGTCGGACGGACTTTAGTTGCTTCGGAAGTTGCTTCGGAGGTTATGGGAAGCACGGTGTCGGCATCGCGAAAATCCGAAATGGCTCGGATTTTCAAATGGTTCGGATTCTCAGTAAGGCCGGCGCTATCCGCCGAAAGCCGCGCGGCAGTGGTGCGGGCGGTGGGACTCGAACCCACACGACGTTGCCATCGAGGGATTTTAAGTCCCTTGCGTCTACCAGTTCCGCCACGTCCGCTTTGGTCGTCAAATCAGTTACTTAGCGCGTTTTCTTAGCCGATGGAATTGGCAAGGGCTTGAAAGCGCGGCCTCTCCTTAGCGCATGATGCGCCAAAGTGTGAGCGGTTTGGCGATAAGATCATGCGTTATTTCATGATTTGTGAGCGGCGCGGGGCAAGGTAAAGCCTCAATGCCGACATCCCCGCCTGCTTTACGCAACCTCAAGCTTGTCCGTCTACGAAGGCTGCATGACGTCCATTTTTTCATCTTGGCCGCCGCTGGCCGGCCCCAAAGCGATCGTTCTGCTTGCGCTTGGCCTCACGCTTGGCTTGGCGCTCGGCGGCTGCGCCGGCATGAGCGACAGCATGACCCTGGCGTTCGCCGATCCCGCCAAATACGATCTCTATGAGTGCAAGCAATTGGAGGCCGAGCGCAAGAACCTTGCTGGCCGTGCGGCGGAATTGCAGGGCCTGATGTCGAAGGCCGAGACCGGCGTCGCTGGGTCCGTGGTGGCCGAAATCGCCTATCGCAACGAATATGTCGCGGTGCGGGGGCAAACCAAACTTGCCGAGGACGCCTGGCGCCGCAACAAATGCCACGACTCGCCGCTCACCGCCGAGGCGCCGGGGCTTACCCCCACGCCGCTCGCCAACGCCAAAGGCCGGCGTCCCGCGACATCCTCCGGCAGTGCGGTCTATTGATCGCGGGCTCATACCTGCCAGTCGTAAATCCAGTTCTGCCGCGCCAGCAGCCGCTGCGGGCCCATCGTCTTGATCGCGAGATCGCGCGCGTAAGCGGCCAGCCCCGTGAGGTGATAGGTTCGTCCGGCCTGCCGCGCGGCGCGTTGAACGCGCCTCACGCGGGAGCGGCGCAGGCGTGCATAGCGCTTGAGCGCCAGCGGGATATCGGCATTCTCTGCAGTGCTTTCACCGAGACATTTGGCGAGCACCGCGGCGTCTTCGATCGCCATTCCCGCGCCTTGCGCCGCGAACGGCAGCATGGCGTGCGCGGCATCGCCGAGAAGCGCGATCGGGCCCTCGGTCCATTGGCCGCCGGCGGGAACGGTGAACAGCGCCCATTTTCGCCAGTCATCGACGGCGCCGATCATCATCCGCGCCGAACCCGGCCATCCCGACGAGGCGAAGGCGTTCTTGACTTCGCGGGTCTCGCCGGGCGCGCTCCAGCCCGGCCGGTTCCACGTCCCCGGCAGGACCGCGACGACGTTGATCTGCCGTGCGCCCGAGATCGGATAGGCGACGAGATGGGCGTTTGGTCCCATCCAGAGCTGAACGCGGGAGGAGGTATATTCGCGGGGCAACTGCGTGGCATCGAGCGTTCCGCGCCAGGCGATAAGCCCGGAAAACTGCGGCTGCGTCTGCGGAAACAAATGATGCCGGACCGTGGACCAGATGCCGTCGGCGCCGACCAGCGCCAGCGCCAATTCTTGGCTCCGTGTGATGCCGCTGCGCTGGACCACGGTCAATCCCTTGGCGTGGGGGGCGGCGTCTTCGAACTGACAGCCGAGCCGCAACTCGATATCGGGGGTTTGGGCGACCTGGGCCTGCAGCGCACGTTGCAGATCGGCGCGATGCACCACCCAATAGGGAGCGCCGGCGCGAGCGCTGGCGGCTTCGCCGAGCGGCAGACGGGCGATTTCACCACCGCTTCGCGCGCTCATGATGCTGATGGCCTCGGGCGTGACGGCGCGGCCGGCAAGTTGCGGCTGCAATCCAAGTTCGACCAGCACGCGGCTGGCATTGGGGGAGAGTTGAAGACCGGCGCCGGCTTCTTCAAGACGCTCGGCTTTCTCAAGGACCACGACGCGGAAACCTTGTCGTGCCAGCGCGAGCGACGCTGTCAATCCTCCGATCCCGGCACCAGCGACGAAGATGGTGCGTGAAGCCGCCACCGCTCGATCAGGCGGCTTTGTCTTTCACGACGCATTCGGGCGGCCGGGCTTCGCCGGGTGCGAGGTCCGCGGCGTAGCGATAAAGGGTCGAGCAATAAGGGCAGATGATCTCGTTGTCGTTGCCAAGGTCGAGAAAAACATGCGGATGATCGAATGGCGGATTGGCGCCCACGCACATGAACTCCTGCGAACCGATCTCAATGACCGTAACGCCGGTATCGTTGTGAAAGTGGGGGACGACATGATCGGACATCAGCATTTACCTTGGATAGCAACAGAAAGCGGGCACGATCGGCAAAACAACAGCGAACTCGAAATACCACGCACCATACTGGCGGGCGGGCTCGATTCCCAGGGCGCCTGTCGATCATTTGCCGGTATAAATTCGACACAATCTTGGCGCCTTCGAAAGCCCTTCTTTCGTCGGGGCAGTTATGTCGTAAAATAGGCGTATCTCTCGAGAAGCTGATCCGCATCCGAAGGGTCGTAGGCGCGAACCAGGAACCCTTTTTAGCTTTTTTGGCCTTTTTCCTGGGGACAAATGCGACGCGTTTGCATCAGGAATTATAACCGCAAGAAATGAGGCCGGGCTCCGAATAGATCGAAATCGGATCGGGATCGAGTGGCGCGTGATAAGGCCAGGATTTCGAATGAAATGGTCGCGGACTAGTTCGGCGTTGGCAGGCCTGGCACTGTGTGCGCTGGCGTGCGTATTGCTGTGGCCGCATGCGCGGAACGCCTTTGCTGTTCTGGCGGCGCAGGACGAGCCGGCGGAACTCGCCGACGCTCAACTCGATTCGGCACTGTCGAACGATCCGGCTCTGATCGTGCGGCAGATCGAGGCGGCGCTCGCGGCGAACGATGCCGATCTGGCGGGCAGTTTTGCCGAACTCGCCAAAGCGAAGCACGTTGCGCTTCCCGAAGAATTGTCGGAGCGGGTGAGCGAGGCCGTGAGGGAAGAGAATTCGACGCCGCAGATTGCAAAACGCTTTGCCGGTGGGCTCATCACCGGCAATGCCGACGATTTCGCGAGTCTGTCGGGTACGATCGCCGGCGATTTGTTCGTGTTCGGCGACATCCGTGACGTGGTGCGCGAAGGTAAACACCTTGCCATGGGCGAGGACACCGATCGGCTGGTGCTCGGCCTTGCCGCCACCGGCCTTGCCGTGACGGCGGCGACCTATGTTTCCGTCGGCGGTTTGGGGCCGGTGCGCGCCGGTCTTACGCTGGTCAAGGATGCGCGCAAGGTCGGGCGGCTGGGCGAGGGGCTTGCGGCGTGGGCGAGCCGTTCGGCGCGCGAGATGGTCGACGCGCCGATGCTGCAGAACGCGGTCGCGTCCGGTTCGATGATGCGGCCGGGTCAAACCGCGAGTGCGATCCGGGCCGCCTTCCATGCCGAGAAGGCCGGCGTGCTGGTTCGGCTTGCCAAGGACGTCGGGCGGCTCAGTGAAAAGGCCGGCACGCGTGGCGCGCTGGATACGCTGCGGATAGCCGAAAGTCCGAAGGACGTCGCGCGCGCTGCGCGGCTCGCGGAATCCAAAGGCGGCCAGACCCGTGCTTTTCTCAAAGTGCTGGGCCGGGGGTGCATTGCTGCTCTTGGCCGGCGCGTTCGATCTCACGCTCTGGCTGCTCGGTGCGCTGCTCGCTTTGTTCGGCTTTCTATCGTCGATCAAGGCCACGACCGAACGCTTAACTCAATCCTGGCTCGCGCGCAAAAAGGCGCGACGGCTGCGGAAGCAGGCTGCGGCATTGGCTTCCGGCCCACCTCTGGCGGGCGCCGCCGTTCGCGGCTAGGTTCCAACCACTCACCGAATCCCAGCCCTGAATGCGGAATGCCCGATGCCGAGTTTTCACAACGGCGCTGTTGAAATTGCCTATCTCGACGAAGGCGAGGGCGATCCGATCCTGCTCGTGCACGGCTTTGCGTCGAGCAAGAACGTGAACTGGGTATATCCGACCTGGGTTTCAGAACTGAAGAAAGACGGCCGCCGCGTTATCGCGCTCGACAATCGCGGTCACGGCGATTCCGGCAAGCTCTACGATCCCAAGGCCTATGACATTCCGATCATGGCCGGCGATATCGCCGGGCTGATGGATCATCTGAAGATCGAACGTGCCGATGTCATGGGGTATTCGCTCGGATCGCGGATGACGGCCATGCTTGCGCTCAACGAGCCGTGGCGGTTTCGGTCGGCGATTTTCGGGGGCATTGGGATCGGCTTGATCGAAGGCGGCGGTCCCGGCGAAAGCGTGGCGCAAGCGCTGGAGGCGCCCTTGCTCGAAGACGTCACCGATCCGGTGGGGCGGACGTTTCGCGCTTTTGCGGATCAGACCCGGTCCGATCGCCAGGCGCTCGCCGCCTGTCTGCGCGGCTCGCGGCGGCTGATGACGAAAGAGGAAGCCGCTGATATCAGCGTGCCGGTGCTGATCGCGGTCGGTACGGTGGACGAAATCGCGGGCTCGGCGGAGCGGCTGGGAAAAATCATCCCGGGCTCGGAGGTGCTCGACATTCCCAACCGCGACCACATGCGGGCGGTCGGCGACAAGGTTTACAAGGCGGGCGTGCTGGATTTTTTGTCTCGCCGCCCGTAATAGGGCGTTTTCGAGCGAAGTGGATACCGGTTCGCGTTAAGAAAACGCGTCAAAACAAAGAAATAGAGCCGTTTCGAATGGCTTGATTTCCGCCAATTCCTGACCACTTTGAGCCAACGCCATGGTGAGGGCCGGCCGATACCGCGATTGGCCGATATCGTTTTTTGTGAGAAAAGCGGCTTGAGACAGCCATCTTGCCTTCGTGCTATGATGGGCAACAAGAGCAATCGAATTTGCGAGAGCAGCATATGGCAATGCATCAGGCCAATCCGCAGGGCGCGAAGCTGACCACGCTCGATCCGATCTGGGATCGGGTGCGCACCGAGGCGGAAGACATCGTTCGCCGTGAACCGGAGCTCGCGTCTTTCATCTATTCGACCGTGCTGCATCATGAGCGGCTGGAAGCGTCGGTGGTGCACCGCATCGCCGAACGTCTCGACCATTCGGCATTGTCGGGCGATTTGATCCGCCAGACCTTTGACGAGGCGCTCCGCGACGATCGCGATATCGGCAACGCCTTCCGCGCCGACCTCGTGGCGGTGTACGACCGCGATCCCGCCACGTCGCGCTTCATCGACCCGCTGCTCTACTTCAAGGGCTTCCACGCCCTTCAGACCCATCGGTTGGCGCATTGGCTTTATCAAAAAGGCCGCAAGGATTTCGCCTATTACCTCCAGAGCCGCTCGTCCGCGGTCTTTCAAACCGATATCAATCCCGCCGCCAAGATCGGCCGCGGCATCTTCCTCGATCACGCCACCGGATTCGTCTGCGGCGAGACCGCGGTGATCGAAGACGACGTTTCGATCTTGCACGGCGTCACGCTGGGCGGCACCGGCAAGGAGAATGAGGACCGCCATCCAAAGATTCGCCACGGCGTATTGATCGGGGCGGGGGCAAAGATTCTCGGCAATATCGAGGTCGGCCATTGCGCCCGCATCGCCGCGGGCTCGGTGGTCGTAAAGTCCGTGCCTCACAATGTCACGGTGGCGGGCGTTCCGGCCAGGATCGTCGGCGAGGCCGGCTGCGCCGAGCCGTCGCGCACCATGGATCAGATGATCAACGCGATCGGAGTTTGATCCCTGAGATCATGATACGATTAAGCGGAATCGCATCATGATCTCATCTCTTTGTTTGAGCATGATCTGCGCGCAAACGCGTTTTCGCGTTTGTCGCGTGGAAAACCGGTTTCCACTTTTCCGGATCATGCTCTATTCTGATAGAAGCGTGCCTTCGGACGAAGCTTCGACCGTCATGAATCCTGTGTACGATTGGTGCAAGTTGGGCTAGAGTATGATCCGGAAAAGTGGGCACCGGTTTTCCGAAAAGATCATGCTCAAACAAAAAGATAACGCTAGAGTCTGGTTCAACTCAGTTGAATCAGACTCTAGCAGTTCGCCTCGTCTCGCCCTAAACCTTCCCGAAACTTAAATGCTAGTGGAGACTGCCGTGGACGTTCAGGAAGTCAGGAAGCTCGATGCCTACCTCAAGCGCCTGTTCGGCAATCCCAAGATTCGCGTGGTGCCGCGGCCGAAGAAGGACGATTCGGCTGAGGTCTATATCGGTGAGGAATTCATCGGCGTGCTGTTCGTCGACGATGAAGACGACGATCGTTCCTTCCAGTTCCAGATGGCGATCCTCGAGGACGATCTGGTCGAGCAGGGCTGAGTTGGGCGCCGCGAGGCCACCCCGGTCCGCGCTTTCATCCAAGTCCTTAGCCCCTTGGCCCATGTAGCTGGACCGTCAAGCGATCCATCGCGTCGGCGACATCGCGCCATCGTGCGAGCCAGCTCCGTGGAAAGCGAAACGTCAGATCGGCGCCGTCGATGCGGCGCTCGCTCAGGCACATGCCGGGCGTCGCGGCGTCGCGCGTGCAGCGCGCGTTGAGATTTGCCGTATTCGAAAAGAACAGATCTTCGTTGCCGTAGGGCGAGCCGTCGCGAAACGCGCGCATCGTCAATCCGTCTTGCAACGGGACCTGGGCCTGTTCGAGGTAGCGCGGATAGATGGTGCGCAAGCGGATGTCCGGCGCCAGCGCGTCATGGTGCGCCGCGATCGACAGGAATATCCGGTCGATCGGCTGCATAGCCTGATCCACGCTGTCGGCGGTGACGTGTTTCGGGGCCTCGGGTGCCTCGAGCGAGGGGAAGATAAAATTAAGATCGACGCGTTCCTGCGGTCCGGAGTGGCGCTGAATTTTCATGCGGATCGCCGCGGTGGGCACGTTGAAGAGCGTGCCGCCGACACTCACCGGCAATCGGGTCGGACTGCTGGAAGCGTCCGCGCCCCAGGTCGGCCATAGCAGATAGGCGACCAAGGTAATTGCGGCGGCGGCGATCGCGCATCCGAGCCCGATCGGAATCACGTGACCGCGGGAAGATCTTAGCGAGATGCGGGCGATGTGCTGAGCCGCCGAAAGGAAAGTCATGGGTTGAGCATCGCCAGCCGTTTCGCGCCTCAAAACGCCGAATCAACCATGACTATGCCATGTGCGATCGGGTTTCCGCACGACTTCCCCCGCGATCAATATCGCGCCAGGCACGTCCGGCGTGCGGTTCCCGTCCTCTGTCGTTAACCCTTCCTTAAGGATGATGTGGCGGCCCGCGGCCAATTTTGCGAAGGAACGGGAGTTCTCGTGTGTAGCGGAAGATGTTGCGATGTCGCCCGAAGCGTTGAATTCCTTGTTTTCCCTGTGCATCGGCTTTGCCTTGGCCGGAGCCTTGACCAGCGGGTATCAGCTATTGGTGCAGCGCCCGGCGGGCTTTGGCTTGTTGCAGGAAGGCGTGGCGCCGAAGGCGTTTGCCGCGGTGCCGTTCCTGGTCTTTGCGGCGCCGTTCATCATCATGCGCAACACGCTGCGCGGCGCACGGATCGAGCGCCGTCGCTTCGAATTCGTCATGATCGCGACCGTTCTGGCCGGGTTCTGGAGCCTGATGTCCGGCACGTTTTTCTTGATGACGCTGCGCGCCGCCGGGCTGCTGGCCTGAGGCTCTGTTTTGTTGACGTGTTTTCTTGATGCGAACCGGTATCCACTTCGCTTGAAAACGCTTTGACGGCTATGCCAAAGTCTCTCGCGAACCGGAGACCGATCGAGCATGGCGATCTACGAACTTGACGGGCAGGCGCCCGAACTCCCCGCGGACGGAAATTATTTCATCGCCGACACCGCAACCGTGATCGGCAAGGTCCGGCTGCGCAACTCGGCCAGCGTCTGGTTCGGCGCGGTGTTGCGCGGCGACAACGAGTGGATCGAGATCGGCGAAAACGCCAACGTGCAGGACAATTCAACCTGCCACACCGACCTCGGGTTTCCGTTGACGATCGGACGGAATTGCACCATCGGCCACAACGTCATTTTGCACGGCTGCACGATTGAGGACGGCGCCTTGGTCGGCATGGGTTCGATCGTGATGAACGGCGCAAGAATCGGCCGCGGCAGTATTGTCGGTGCGGGCTCGGTGATCACCGAAGGCAAGCAGTTTCCCGAGCATTCCCTGATCATCGGGGCGCCGGCCCGGGTGATCCGGGCCCTTGATCCTGCGCAGGTCGCGGCGATGGGAAATGCCGCAAAGTTCTACGTTGCCAACGGGCCGCGATTCAAAAAAGGGCTCAAGAAAATCGGCTGACGGGCAAACTCGCGAATACAACCTGTGGGAGAAATATTGTCCGTCGTTCTCGTATCGCGCCGAGGCACTGTTTCGGGATTTCGTCTTCCTTAACGAAGTCAGCCTATCATATTACCGCGATACAGATGCGCCCTTGCTAAGCGCCGCGTGGTCTATGACTCAATAAATCCGCCGGCAACGAGTACGCCCTTGGAAGAAACCCCACCCATCGAATCCGGTTCGCGGCCTCCGATCGAAGGGCTCAGAGGGGTTGCAACCAATCTCGTTCGCGCAATTCATCATCTGGGTGTGTCGGAGAAAATCTACGGCACCGTCGGGTTCCTGGTCGTTCTCACGATTTTCCTCGTGATCATGTCGGTTCAATCGGCGCGGCTGCAAACCGCGTACCGCCATTCTCTGGCAACATCGGCTCAGTCGGCGATCAACGTGGAGCGGGCCAACGGTTTGATCTACGCGATCGTCATGGAATCGCGCGGCATCTATATCTCCACCGATCGGACCAAGGCGAAGCGATACGGCGAGCAGCTTCTCAAGCGCACAAGCGAGCTCGCCGACGTCGTAGTGGGTTGGGAGGCCTCGGTGCGCGCCGACGACGCGGAGCAATTTTCTGCCTTCAAGAAACGGATTTTGCAGTTCATCGAATTTCGAAAAGAGCTGGTTCGGCGCGGGGTGCAGGTTAGCCCGGCGGCGGCGCGCGAGTGGGGCGACGACGAGGCCGTTCGCGCGCTGCGCAGCGAACTCAACGCCGACCTCGAGGCCCTTGCAGCGATTTACAGTGAGCGCGCCACGACCGCAGCCGAACTGGGCGACCAGGGCCGATATGCTTCCTGGTATTTGTTCGCGCTTGGGTTTTGCACCTTGCTACTTGCGGCCTTGAACATCCGGGTCATAAAAAAATACGTCATCCTCCCGCTGGCCGACATCACCAGGGCGACCGACGCGATCGCTGCCGGAGAGATCAACGGCGAAATTCCCTATGTCACCCGAAGAGACGAAATCGGGCGTCTCGCCCATGCCGTGCGAAATTTTCGTGAGGCCGTTCGGCGCAACTTCGAATTGGAGCAGCTCGAACTCGGCACCGCGAAGCAACGCGATGCCGCCATGGGCGAACGCGACAGCGTTATCGACAAATACCACACGAAGAAATGGCAATTATCCGCGGCGATCAACAGCATGCCGCAGGGCCTGATCATGCTGGATGCCCGGGCAAAGGTCCTCGTGATCAACGACCAGTACAGGAAAATGTATGGCTTGCCTTCGACCGTCAAGGCCGGGGCTTCGCTGAAGGACATTCTACAGTTCAGGGTCGAGAATGGGCTGTTCACCGGAAACGTTGAAAAATATCTCGCGGCGATTATCGCGCGAATCTCGAAGCAGCAGCCGTCGTCCGACGAAGTTGTGTTGAGCGACGGCCGTGTGATCGGCATCCAGGAGCGGCCGATGCATGGCGGCGGCTGGGTCGCCGTACACGACGACATCACCGAGCGGCGCCGCAATCAACGTATCCTGGAGCGAACTGAGAGATTCCTGGTTACGGTACTTGAGAACGTACCGCAGGCGCTGTTCGCGCGAGACGCGCGCGACATGCGCTACACCTTCGTCAACCGGGCCGCCGAGAGGCTGCTCGGGCTGTCGCGCGCCGAGATCATAGGCAAATCGGTGCGCGACATCTTTCCGACCGAAAGCGCCGATCTGATCGAACGCAAGGACCGGGACGTGCTGGAAGGAAATCCGGAAAACGAAGTCGCCATCCGGACCGTGACAACACCCAACAACGGTCAGCGCACGGTCGCGGTGCGCCGCTTGCGGATTGCGGGCGAAGTCGACGAGTCGCAGGTGTTGCTGAGCATGATCGAGGACCGGACCGATCAAGCTAACGTCACGGACGTTGCGGCGTAAACGCTTCGAGCGCGGCAGCCAGGCCGCCAAACGTATTTTGGAACCGGCGGCGCCCGAGATCACAAGGTGGGAAACGGTCTTCCTAAGCGAACGACGTAAAGCGTTGTTCCATGAAGGTCGTGCTCGCGAGATCAATGGCAATATCCTGGCGATTTGTGATCCGATGGGTCCCGCAGCCTGACCGCATCGGTCCCGTCATGGAACATTCGGTCGCGGAGAATTGAGCGTACGTTTCCCCGCATCGTTCGAAAAACTCTTTCCGAAAAATTGCAACGCTATCGCCCTGAAAGAGTCATTAGGGCATGGGAGCAAATATCACGGAGAGATGGTCATGTTACGCAAGACGATTGTTACCCTTTTCGCAGTTGCCTCGATCGGCATGCTTGCACCTGATGTTGCCGCAGCCCGCGGTGGCGGTGGCGGCCACGGTGGCGGGGGTGGCCACGGTGGTGGAGGCTTCGGTGGCGGGGGTGGCCACGGTGGTGGCGGAGGCTTTGGTGGCGGTGGCGGAGGCTTTGGTGGCGGTCGCGGTGGAGGCTGGGGCGGTGGCGGAGCACTAGCCCACAGTGGAAGTTTTGGTGGCGCGGCAGTTAGTTCATCTGCAATCGGTAGCAACCGCGCAGCCTTCGCCTCCAATAATTTCCGCAGCGAAGGTTTCCGCGGAGAGGGCTTCCGCGGCGATCGTTTCCGCGGCGATCGTTTCGACCGCGGGTTCCGTGGCCGGGGTTTTGGGACCGGCGCCTTTGCGTTCGGCGTGGGGTTGGGCTACCCCTATGACTACGGCTACTACGATGACTATCCCTACGCCGGCTACGCCTACAATGACACGTATTACGATGACGGCGGCTGCTACGTAGTGCGGCGACGCGTGCAGACAGCGTATGGTTGGCGTCTCCGCGCTGTCCAGGTCTGCGGTTAACCCCGCGGTCCTTGAGGGCATGAAGGAGGCGTGGTCCGGTCAACTAAAGTCGAGGACCGGCTCCGTTCGGTGAAATTCCTGTGGCCTCGGTGTATTTTGCGCCGAGGCCTTTTCTTGGCTCCATGCTTTGGTAGGCTGCTTGCATCTTTTCTCGACACCGGCTCTTGCAGGTTCATGGATGCCCGCCATGCTCACAGCTCCGGCCCTGACTCTGTTGTTTTTGGGTGTCGTCGTCGGCCTCGGCATCGCTTTTGTTTGGATGCTGTGGGAGGTCGAGCAATTGTCCAAGTCGCGCCGCAACAGCGATCGCTTCGGATAAATCGCGCGCGGCTTTGAAGGTCCGCGCGCGATGGTCGAGATTTGTGGCGCTTAGCTGAGCACTTTGAATTTCTTGAACCAGGCCTGCATCTGGTTCCATCCGTCTTCGGCGGCTTCCTTGCGGTAGCTGGCGCGATAGTCGGCGTGGAAACCGTGCGGTGCGCCCGGATAGATCTTGAAATCCGCGGTCTTCTTGGCGTCCGCCAATGCGGCCTTCAGCGCCTCGACCTGGGCGACGGGAATGCCGGTATCCGCCTCGCCATACAGGCCGAGCACCGGCGCCTTCATTTCGGAAGCAAGTTGGGTCGGGCTCTTCGGCCAGAGCGAGTTCGGCGAATCGACCGGCGGACCGTAGAACGAGACGCCTGCCTTGAGATCGGGGCTGTGGGCGGCATATTCCCACACCGTCCGGCCGCCGCGGCAGAACCCGATAATGCCGAGCCGGCTTGTGTCACCGCCTTGCGACTTGGCCCAGGCGACTGTGCTGTCGAGATCGGATAGCAACTCGGCGTCCGGCTTGGAATTCACGATCGGCAAAAGCGCCGGAATATCCGTCATCTTGGTGAGATCGACGCCTTTACGGAAATAATAATCCGGCGCAACGGCGAAAACGCCGAGCTTGGCGAGCCGCCGCGCCACATCCTTGATGTATTCGTGAAGGCCGAAAATTTCCATCGAGACCAGCACGACCGGCGGATTGTTCACGCCAGTCGGACGGGCGAAATAGCCGGGCATTTCGCCATCGGCCACTTTTATCTTGGCATCGCCCGCGGTGAGGCCGTTGGTGTCGGTTTTGATGACGTCGGCGCGCACGGGGCCGGCGGCCAACGTGTAGCCGGCCGCAACCGCGGCGGAAGCGGTCATGAAGCCGCGGCGCGAAAACGGCGCGACTTTTGTCAGTCCAATGGCGTCGGACGTCATCATGGGTTCGGCACTCATTTTGGGATTTCCTCTGGCTGGTGGGATGGTTTCTCTCTTCCGCAGTGCGGCTCGTCCGTCTGAGAGCTTTGGACCAAAACCCGATGAGAATCATGGATTTAGAAACATGATTTTATCCGCTCTCTGACCGGGAATTTCGAAAAAAGGAGAGGGAGGGCATTTCGGATTTGGGCACGCAGAATTCGCATACAGCCGGCAATCCCGGCGGAACGCAAATCACCAGCACGCGAGGATAAGGCCCCTATCGGCGCCCGATGTGACCCGTTTTTCCGTAAACGGGCCGCCTACAAGGAATGCCGATAAAGAACAAGGCCGTCGGCGGAGTATAACGCTAACGGCCTTGCCAGCCCCGGACATTGAAATCGGCTTGCGCCGCCCAGGTGACCTACACCTTGCTCCGGTCTTGTGCGGACGAATGTGATCCAGTTCACAAATCCTCAGAAAAAGCTCCATCCCGCTCCCGCGAAGGGAGGTTGGGCTTTGCCGGCTGCCCAGCATGGAAAGCGCACCGAAGCGAACTGGCTCAACCCTCACGCGCAAGGACTGCCATCACAATTCTCTGGGCATTTTAATCTTGTTGCACTGCGCGCGCGGGAATATTCCGCCCTCTCCCTGTGTCAAATCTGTATCGGCTCAATTGCCGTCAAATCAGGGGCGCTAAGCCTCATCATGGGAGGACTAAGATCATGAAGAAACTAGTGGCGGCAGCTGGCATCGTTGCCGGCCTTGCGTTCGGGGCCCCCGCATTCGCGCAGACCAAGCCGACGATACCGGTCATTGTGAAGGATATGACTTCGCCCTATTGGCAATCCGTGCTGGCGGGTGCGCGCAAGGCTGGTCAGGAACTCGGCGTCAACGTCGTGGAGTTGGGGACGAAATCCGACTCCGACGTCAGCGGTCAAATCGCCGTACTGGAGAAGGCCGCCGCATCTAGCCCGGCCGCGATCGTGATTGCGCCTGCGCAATTCGTCGCGCTCGGAAAGCCGATCGACGAAGCCGCCAAGAAAACCAAGATCATCGGCATTGAGTCCGCCGCCGACACCAAGGCGATGACCTCGCTTCTGGCGACCGACAACGTCAATGCGGGTCGCATCGCCGCGGACACCCTCGCCGTGGCAATTACGAAGACCTATGCGGACACCGAAGGCGATGTCGTAATGATCAGCTCCATGCCCGGAGTTCATTCCTTCGATCAGCGCGCCAAGGGCTTCAAGGAGGTGGTCGGCGAAAAGTACAAGGCGCTGGACATCACGGCCGAGAAGGCCGCCGACGGCAAGCCCGCGACCGTGCTCGGCATCATGAAGGACCTTATCCTCAACACGGGGGATTTGCGCGGCGTGTTCGTTTCCGATCCAGTCGCGGCGCAGGCCGTGAGCCAGGCGGTGATAGAAAAGACGGGCAACGACAAGATCAATATCGTCGGCGTCGGCGCCGACGAAAAGCTCGTCAAGCTGCTGCAGGACGGTGTGATCGCCGGCCTCGTGCTGGAGGACCCGTTCCGCATGGGATATGACGGCGTCAAGATTGCGGTCGCGGCTTCGAAGGGTGAAAAGGTGCCGGCGACCGTCGATACCGGGGCCATGCTCGTCACCAAGGCCAATTTGAGCTCCGCACGCTCGCAGGAACTGCTGAACCCGGCCGCGAAGTAAGCGATCCCGCATCGAGCGCCCTCATGGGTTCGAGACGCGCGGCATTGCCGCGCTCCTCACCATGAGGGCTTGCTGGACCTCATCCTGAGGAGCTTGCAAAGCAAGCGTCTCGAAGGATGAAGCCAACGCAAAAACGCCTCAACCGCCGAGATACGCTTCGCGGATTCGCGGGTCGCCCGCGAGCGCGGCGGCCGATCCTTCGAGCGTGATGGTTCCTGTTTCCAGGACGAAGGCGCGGTTGGCGATTTCCAGCGCCATCGCCGAGTTTTGTTCGACCAGCAACACCGCAAGTCCGGCCCGTTTGTTGAGTTCGACAATCCGCTCGAACACCTGCTCGATGACGATGGGTGCGAGCCCAAGCGACGGCTCGTCGAGCATCAACAGGTTCGGGCGGCTCATCAGCGCCCGGCCGATCGCCAGCATCTGCTGTTCGCCGCCGGAGAGCGACCAGCCGCCTTGCTTGATGCGCTCCTTCAGACGGGGAAAGAGATCGAACACGAACGCCATGTCCTGTTCGATTTCGGCTTTGTTGTAGGCGCGTGCGGCGGCGCCGCTGATGAGGTTTTCGCGCACGTTCAGGCCGGGAAATATCCGTCGTCCTTCCGGGCAATGCGCCAGGCCGGAGCCGACGATGGCCTCGACGGCCGTGTTCTGGATTTCTTCGCCCTTCCAGGAAATCTTGCCGGAGGTCGGGCGCAACAGGCCGGAGATCGTGCTTAACGTCGTGGTCTTTCCGGCGCCGTTGCCGCCGATCAGTGCGACGATTTCTCCCGCCTCGACGCCGAACGAGATGCCTTTGAGCACTTCGATATGACCGTAGGACACTTTAAGATTTTCGACCTTAAGCATGACGATGCCGCCTGCCGAGATAGGCCTCGATCACCTTTGGATTGGACTGGATTTCGGCCGGCGCACCTTCGGCGATTTTCTTGCCGAAATCGAGCACGGCCACGCGATCGCTGATTCCCATCACCAGACGGACATTGTGCTCGACGAGCAGGACGGTGATCCCGCTATTCTTCAGTTTGGCGATGGTTGAAAGCAGCGTCATGCTCTCGGTCATGTTCATGCCGGCGGCGGGCTCGTCCAGCAGCAACACGCTCGGCTGTGATGCCAAAGCGCGGGCGATCTCGAGCAGGCGCTGCTGGGCATAGGGCAATTGACTGGCGCGGTGGTCGGCACGGGCTTCGAGGCCGACGATCGCAAGCGCCTCGCGCGAGAGACGATCGATCTCGGCTTCGGTACGCCGATGGCGTTTGCCGGACAGCACGATGTCGAAAAGCGAAAAAGGTGTGTTGCAGGCGGCCGCGACCTTCACGTTTTCGACGACGCTCAAGTCCTGGAACAGGCGTATGTTCTGGAAAGTTCGCGCCAGCCCCAACCGTGCGATGCGGTGCGGTTTGAGCCGGAAGACTTCCTTGCCGTCGATCAGGATCGAGCCGGCATCGGCGTGGGACGCCCCGCTGAGCGCGTTGAGAAGGGTGGTCTTGCCGGACCCGTTCGGACCGATGATGGCCTGGACGATGCCGCGGGGAACGTCGAGATCGACGGCATCCAGCGCCACGAGGCCGCCGAACCGTCGCGTCACGCCGCGGGCGGAGACAATCGGGTTCTCGCTCATCGCGGGCTCGCCCAACGTAGCCGCGCCACGGAGGCCACCGAAGCGAGGCCGCCCGGCGCCAGCACGATGACGGCGATCACTCCAAGCCCATAAAGCACGAGATACCACTGGCCGAGAAACCGAAGTACCTCCGGCAGGATGGTCAGCGTCACGGCGCCGACGATGCAACCCACGATCGACCCCATGCCGCCGACGATGAGCATCGTCATCAAAAGCACGGCCTGGGTGCCGGAAAAACTGTCGGGACTGATGAAGCGGATCGAGGAGGCATAGAGACAGCCTGCGAGACCGGCGTAGACCGCCCCGATCATGAAGGCGAAAAGCTTGGTGCGGACCGTATCGACGCCGCTCTGTTCGGCCCCGATCTCGCTATCCTTGGTCGCGATCATCGCCCGGCCAAGCGTCGAGTGGCGAATGCGCGCCGCGACCATGACGGCGACCGCAAGAGCTGCCATCAAGAGATAAAAGTGCTGGATCTGTCCCTGCGGCCCGAAGCCGAAAACGCTGATGCCGGGAATGGCGCGCAAGCCCGACGTGCCGCCGGTCACCGGCTCCCAATGCACGATGATCAGCCGCACGATCTCGCCGAAGCCGATTGTGGTCATGGCGAGATAATGCGTGCGCAAGCGCAGCGTAGGCAGGCCAAGGATGAGACTGGCGAGAACGACCATGACGGCGGAAAGAAAGGGCGTGACGATCCAGGGGAGGCCGGCCTTGGTCGCGATCGCCGTCGTATACGCGCCGAGGCCGTAAAACGCGGCCTGGCCGAAATTGATCTGGCCGGTCCAGCCCGTCACATAATTGAGGCCGAGCACCACGATCGCGTTCAGGATCGCGATGTTGAGCAATTGAATGACGTACCCCTCGGGCGTGAAGAGGGGAATCGCGAGGCTCGCCAGGGCGGCGATGGCGAGTGCGGGCGAAATTTTCACGTCACACCTTCTCGCTGCTTTTCTCGCCGAACAGGCCGCGCGGCCAGGCGACGAGAACGCCGATCATGACAATGAAGGCATAGGCGTCCCGGAAATTCGACGAGATGTAGCGGGCGCCGAAGGTTTCGATCAGCCCTAAGAACAAGCCGCCGATCACCGCGCCGGGGAGATTGCCGAAGCCGCCGATCACGCTGACCACGAATCCCTTCAGGCCGAGGCTGCCCCCCATCGTCGGTTCGGCGAGGAAAATCGGCGCCACGAGCAATCCGGCGATGCCGGAGAGCACGGCGCCGAACGCGAAAGCGACCGCAATGGTGCGGCTGACCGGAATGCCGACGAGGCGCGCGGTGTGCAAATCCTGCGCGGTCGCCTGCATCAGGATTCCGAAGCGGGTCTTGGTGAGCAGGACGTATTGCAGGAGCAGGATGGCGGCGAGCGTCGCAAATGTGAAAAGTTGATGCATGGAGACGACGACGCCCAAGAAACGCAACGGCGCGCCGCGAACCGGCGAGGGCAGCGAAACCGGCAGCGGGCCCCAGATGATGAGGGCGAGATTCTCCAGCACGATCCCCATCGCGATGGTGGTGAGAATGACGAGGAAGGGCGGACGGCCGCGCAAGGGAAAATAGACCAGCACCATGAAAACGATGCCGACCAGCGCCATCGCCGCCATGGTGATCGCCCAGGCCGTTGCAATCGGCAATTCATGCGTGACCGCGCCGCTGATGCCGATAAAGGCGCCGAGCATCAGCAATTGGCCTTGCGCGAAATTCACGATCTGCACGGTGTTGAAGATCATGAGAAGGCCGAGCGCGACCAGCGCGTAGATGCTCCCGAGCGCCAGGCCGTTGACGACGAGTTGGCCCACCGTTGTTGCCCGTCAGTATCCGGATTCGTTGATCGGGCCGATCAATTCGGGCGTCTTGCCTTTGTTGCGGTAGATCCCAAGCGTGTGTGTGAGGTCGCCGAGCGAATCCGCCGTATAGCTGATCAGCATTCCCTGCCAGTTCTTGGTCGCCGCGAGCGCGTCGCGGATCGCGGCTTTGTCGCAACCGGTCTTCTCGATGATGTCCTTCAACAGATAGACGGTGTCGTGATAGGAGACGGTGAAGTTGTCGGCCGGCACTTTGTACTTGTCGAAAACACGCTTCGACCAGTCGGTGATCTTGGCGTCCTTCGAGGTCTGGGGAATCTGGCCGCCGATCGCATAGCCGCCATCGGCCTCGGCGGCGGAGAGATTATTGAGTGTGGTCTGGGCGACCATGCTGGAGTTGCCGATGGTCGTAAGCTTGATGCCGAGGTCGCTCATCTGTTTGAGCACGAGCGTGACGTCCGCCGGACGGCCAAACAGGATCAAGCTGTCCGCGCCCTTGTCCTTGATCTCGAGCAATTGCGCGCTCATGTCCTTGTCGGAAGGCGCGTAGGACGTGATCGCCGCCGGTGACACGCCAAGCTTGGCGAGCGCGGCCTGGATGCCTTTGGAAGCGCCGAGCCCGTAATCGTCGGCCACCGCCATGATGCCGGGTTTGGTCTTGCCGAGCGATTTCACGAGATAGGTTGGAATGAGGTCGGCAAGCTGGCCGTCATGGGCATGGGTGCGAAACAGCCATTTGCTGCCTTGAGAGGTGACTTTTGCGTTGGTCGCGCCGACCAGAAACGGCGTTTCGGATTTGGTGACGACTTCGGTTTGCGCGAAGATGTGTGGGCTGATCATCGAACCGAAGATGATGAGGGGCTTGCCCTCGAGGATCCGGTTCATCGCGTTGAGCGCGTCGGTGCTGGATGCGCCGGTGTCCTCGATCGAAAGCGCAAGCTGCTTGCCGGCGATGCCGCCGTTCTTATTGATCTCGTCGACCGCGAATTCGGCGCCGTTGCGGGCCTGGGTGCCGAGCAGCGCGAGATTTCCGGTCAGCGCGGTGGTCAACCCCAGCGGAATGGGCGAGGGGCAAGCGGCGGGGGCGGCGTCTGCCGAGGCGATGAGATACGCAAAAAGGCTTCCCAGAATGGCCGTTTGAAGGGTCAGGTGCTTTGTCGTCGCGGAAAACAACATCTCAGGGTTCCTCTGCGTCATGGGGCTGCCTGCCTTAAGCAAGGGAGGTGCCACGATGCAAGGTCATCTCGCTAAAAAGCGAAGATCGCGGGCCCCGTTCACTCAAATACTCCAAAAAAGCACAGTCTGCGCCCATCTGCGCAATAAATAAGCATGCAATGTCAATCGACCGCGGCGTCAACACCACGTTGGAGCGCGCTTTAGCCATGCTTGGTTCAAAAAAGGTTGCGGCCGAGCTTTGGGGGAAGCTCGGCCGCGCGCGATCCGGTCTGGGACGGGGAGGGGTGGGGATGTGACCGGGTCGCGGGTCTCCGTTGTTTCGTTTAGTGGCGGGCGCTGGCGGTTGCCATCGCGGGGCGGACGTCGCCGAGCGAGACCCATACGTTTTGGTCGCTCTGCGACTGCCGCTTGACGAAGCGATAGCCGGTCTCGGTCCAGGCCACGACGTTTTCGTTCTGGTTGTCGAGGATGAACTCGCCCTTGTCGGTTTTGACGGTCAGCACCGCGTGGCCTTCATTCATCTTGTCGCGCACCACCGTGATCAACAGCGCTTCGCGCGGCCAGCCGGCGTCGATCAGCATCTTGCGCTTCAACAGGACGTAATCCTCGCAATCGCCGTAGCCGTCGGTCGGCAACGACCATTTCTCGATCACGCCCCAATGATCCATGTCGGTCATCGGCTTGATGTTCTCGTTGACCCAGCGATTGACCCGCACCAGATCGCGCCACGCCGTCTGCGACAGCACGATATCGCGCGGTTGTGCCGCGTGGCTTTGGCATTCGCTCGCGTTTTCGGCACAGAATTCGACCCATCCGATCGGGGAACGCGTAACGTCGCCGACGCTCGCATAAAGAACCCGTTCGTCGCCGGCCTTCGCCGGCGCACTCAATCCCAACAGGATGGCGACGATCGCCAGCCCTTTCGCCTGTCCCCTGAATTCAAACATTGTGGCCCCCGTTTCTTGTTGGGACCACGTTTCGCACAAAGGTTTTGCGCTGCTGCTAAATGAGACAAGTACATTCGAAGCGAATACAAGTAAAAACTGGCGATAAATCGATCTATACTTGAATAAAATTCGAGTATAATTTTAGATAACTGCAATTGATTCAAATTTTACGCATTAAGGGCTTCCAGCCCGTCATTTCGCCGGTTCCCGCGGCAACAGGTCGGCTCCGTTAACCGCCTGCGAGGCGGGCCAAGCGCGCCGAAGGCGGTATCCGGCCACGCGGATACCGCCTTCATATCGCCGGAAGATGGGGAATCGCAGGGCCCGGCGGTTTACCGCGCGGTAACGCTGTCTTCGAGCGTTTCGACCGACTGCTGGTGAACGAATTCGAGCGCGAAGCCTTCTTCGAGGTTTCGTACCACCCGGGCCTGGACCTTGCCGAGCAACACCAGCGAACGCAGCGGCGGGCGGTTTTCCGCCCCGATGGCAGCGCCCGACAGCGACATGTCGATGATCCGGCAGGTCATCTTGGTGCCGTCTTCAAGGGTGAGCAGCGAGATCGGGTTGCGCGGCACGATACGGTCGTGGCGACGGTCTTCCGGCAGGTTGAGAATGTCGCGGTTGGCGAGCCAGGTCAGTTGGGCGGCGAGCTTGTCGCGTTTGCGCGCGGTCGCGCCCACGGTCATGGCAAAGCCATTGTCGATGATGCGGGTGATCTTGCCCTCGACCCGCCCGATATGGTCGAGATAGGCGATCACGCGATCGCCGACATTACCGATGCCGGGCGCGAGCAGGGCCAATCCACCCGGCGACATATTGATGATCTGGCAGGGAAACTCGCGCCGGTCGGGGAGCATATAGCGGCCGAGCAGGTGAACCTTTACCCGCTGGAAACGCCGTCGCTCTTCGGTGGCCGGAAGAATCGACTTTTTGTGCGCAAACGCCATCTTCGCCGCCCGACCGCCGCATTTGGTGCCCTTCGACCCTACGGCCGGCAGGGTTAATGGGTGGTTAGCGACGCTTGGATGAAGTGTAAGCAGACACGCCGCATTCAATACGGCCGCCCGACATTGGAATCCGTGCCGTGTTCACTTAACTTCCCGCCGCCCCGCGCAACTCAAATCAACAATCGCCGACGGGTGGGATGAGGAAACTTCGATGCAGCAAATTCGTGTTTGCACCTATGACGGTCCGGGCGCACAGCCGGTCATCCGCACCGTGCCGTGGCCGAAAATCGGAAAGAAGGCGGCGCTCATCAAGGTCGGTGCCTGCGGCGTCTGCGGCACTGACTTACACATCCTCAAAGGCCATTGGCCGAAGCCGTTGCCTTGGCCGTTCACGCTCGGCCACGAGCTCGGCGGCGTGCTGGTCGAGGTCGGCTCAGAGTTCACTGAAGATTTCATGAGCAAGCCATTGACGGTCGGATCGAAAGTGATGATCCCGCCTTTGATGCCGTGCGGCCATTGCTATTACTGCATTCACTATCCGCAAAGCGCCAACAAGTGCCTCACGCCGGTCTACTACGGCCGCTATCTCGGCTTCGACAAAGCGCCGCATCTCTGGGGCGGGTGGGCCGAGTATGTCTATGTCGATCTCGACATGCTGCCGGGCACCAAGATCTACAAGCTTCCCGACGACATGCCGTTGCGGCTCGGCGCCCTGTCGGAGCCGCTCACCTCATGCATCCGCGCCTTCAATCGCGCCACGCGTGCGGGCGGGTTCACCTGGGGCGATACGGTCGTCATTCAAGGCTCCGGCCCGATCGGAATTTTGGCGGTGGCTGCGGCGCAGGAAATGGGGGCGGGCCGCGTGATCTGTGTCGGCGCGCCCGAGACGCCGCGGCTTGAACTGGCGCGCAAGTTCGGCGCGGAAGCGACCGTCGATATCGAGAAGTTCAAGACGGCCGAGGCCCGCATCCAGGCCGTGCGCGACATCGTCGGCGGCTTCGGCGCCGATCTCGTGATGGATTGTTCGGGCCATCCAAGCGCCGGTCCCGAAGGCATCGAGATGCTGCGCGACGGCGGCACCTATGTCGAGATGGGCCAGTTCACCGATGCGGGCTCGATAAATACCTCATGGCACCGCATCTGCACCAAGGACCTCAATGTGTTGGGGTCGTGGGGTTTCACCGGCAACGATCTGCCGCTCGGCGTCGACATGCTCTATCGCACGCGTGCCAAATTTCCCTGGCTTGAGATGCAGACGCTGTATCCGTTTTCCGAAGAAGGCGTCAGTCGCGCGGTCGCGGACGCGATGGCGATGAAGACGGTGAAGTCAACCATCGTGCCATGGCCGGAGTTGGCGGAATGATGGAGGGCGCGCTTTTCGCGAAAGTTTAGCGCAAGCCCTCATAGACCATGAAGCCGCGGGCGACCTGGAGCTTGCGCAGCGCGCGGGGGATGAGCCGTTGCGGCGGCCGGTGGAGATATCGCCACGAGGTGAGTTTGAAATCGCGGAGCACGCCGTGTGCCTCGTCGAACGGCGCCAAAAGCCCGGTCAGGCTCAGCGGCGTGTGGGCGCGGCTCGCGAACGGCAACAGCAGCAATTCGAGCGCGACCTGCGAACCGTCTTCCGCGGTCGCAGTAATGCCGGCGACGGCGGCCAGCATTTCGTCGGCGACGCCTGCGACGATGTCTTCGATTTCGCGGCGGTCGCCGAGGTTAAACAGCGCAGAAAAGCTCTGATCCTTCAGATCGCGGCCGAGCAGGGCGCAGAGGCGGGTTCCGGCGACGCGGAACGGATAATGTGAGGCACCATCGCAAGACAACACGAAGATATCGCCGAGCAACTCGCGCACCGCTTCGGGTTCGATCGCACTGCGGTCCGGCGCTTGCGCGTCGCCACGCTTCTCATCCCAATAGGCAAAGAACTCGCGACTGGACGGATGTTTCATGACGCACCTTGCTTCCTCGCTTGTGCCGGGTGGGACACTTCTGTCCCGCTTTCGTGCACGCGCGTGTCGTTGTTTGGTTTTGCAAGACAGGCTTTGCAGCGTCCATGCCGGGGACCCGCTTTTGGGGTCGCCGAGGGCGTCTTTGCGTCGTTAACGTTAAGTTAACTATGGGCTTGGCGATTGGCGCGGGTTGGCTAAGGTCCCGCGCGCTCCAGCTTTTGCCGGCATGACCGGCGAGGGTCACACACAGGGCTATGTCAAACAGTTTGGTCGGCGGGGAGGGGTGGGGATGACACCTGGTTTCCTCGCCAAAGACCAGCACGGATAAGGGAGGGCTTTCTCAGAGTCCTCCCTTTTTCTTTATGGGTTTCTCCAGGGGCGGCGCTTCCCTTAAGCTTGCGTCGTAACGCCAAGCTGCCTATGTGGGCGCAATCGCTCGCGTGAGCGATGAGATCACGATGCGATTAGGTGGAATCGCATCATGATCTCATCTCTTTATTTGAGCATGATCTTTTCGGAAAACCGGTTTCCACTTTTCCGGATCATGCTGCAGCTTTAGGTCTTGAGCCCTTGGAATCCCCGTCGAAATTGCCGCAGGCAACCCCGCGCGAACCGATCCTGACGCTGCCCGGCGCCTTGACCGCCTATGTCCTCTTGATCGCGCTCCTTCACCTGCGGGTGCTTTTGCCGCCGGAGATTGAAAATTGGACGATCGACCTGTTCGCTTTCATTCCGAAGCGGTACGATTCAACGCGGCTTGCGATCGTTTTCCCGGGCGGCGCGGGCGCGAAGCTCTGGACATTCGTGACGTATTCGCTCCTGCATGCCAATTTAAGCCATATCGGTTTCAACGTGCTGTGGTTGTTGCCGTTCGGCAGCGCGCTGGCACGCCGCTTTGGCGCGATCAGGTTTTTTATGTTCATGGCGGCGACGGCCGCGGCCGGAGCGCTGGCGCATCTTCTTACCCATGAGCACGCGGTGGCGCCGATGATCGGCGCTTCGGCGTCGGTGTCCGGCACGATGGCGGCGGCAACCCGCTTTGCCTTCGTGAAAGGCAGCTTCCTGTCGTTTAGCCGCGGCGACGCCGATGCCGCGGCGAAGGTTCCGGCGTTGTCGCTGATGCGCGCGTTGCGCAACAAACGCGTGCTGGGTTTTCTTTTTGTCTGGTTCTCCGTCAACATCATCTTCGGGGTCGGTTCGATCGCGATCGGACTCGACGGCACCAGCGTCGCCTGGCAAGCGCATATCGGCGGCTTTTTCGCAGGGCTGATGTTGTTTTCGCTGTTCGATCCGGTGCCGCGAAATGCTGTCGGGGCGGCCGCGGCATCTGCGGACTTACCCGACCAGGACCTGTCGAATCGCGGCTGATCGCCGCTTGCGGCGCATCTCGATTTCCTTCATCATCGCGAATGTGACGCGGCAAGCCTCAAGCCCAATGAGGTGCTTAAAAAAACACGCGCTTGCCGAATGCGCCCGCAACGAAATCGGCGCTGAACTGTTAATTGAAGACTCTAAGGGAACAAGAATCGCGCTCGCTCAAAGGGCGCGATCGGCTTCAGGGAGAGACGACAATGACGGTACGTGCAATTCTCGATTCCAAAGGCCATCACATCCAGAGCGTCGAGCCGGACGTCAAGCTCTCGGCCGCGATCAAGACTCTGGGCGAGCGAAAGATTGGTGCCTTCCTGGTAATGAGCAAAGGCCGCATCGAAGGGATTCTTTCGGAGCGCGACATCGTCCGCGTGCTCGGCGAACGCGGCGCCGGCGTGTTGGATGAACCGGTCAGCGCGGTGATGACGCGCAAGGTGGTCAGTTGCAGGCAGTCCGATACGGTGAGTGCGATCATGGAAATGATGACGTTGGGCAAGTTCCGGCATTTGCCGGTGGTCGAGGACGGCCGGGTGGTCGGCCTGATTTCGATCGGCGACGTCGTCAAGTGGCGCGTTCGGGAATACGAACTCGAACAGGAAGCGTTGCGCGACTACATCAAGACCGCCTGACTCGATTCCCAAGCTCAAGCCACAGGCCGTCAGGGCGCCTTCTCGAGCTTTTCGAGGTTCGGGTCCGACGGGCCAGATGCGGGCGCGAGAATATGAATCGCTTCCTGGATGGAGTCGATCGCGCGTTCGGCGGCGCGCGCGCCGGACGCAATCAGATCGCTCGCATGGTGGAAGTCGAACCAGCCGGTTTGGCCGACGCGGGGCGAAATCAGCAAGTCGGGCGGATCGCCGGCGAGGCGCGCGCGGGTGATGCGATCCTGCATGATGTTGAAGGCATCGACCATGATCGTCGAGATGCCGGGACGTCCGCCGCCGCCGAAAAATTCCCGCTTCATGGCGCGCTCGGGCGAAAACAGCTTGCTGAAGCCGCGTTTCGGCGGCGCCGGTTCGATCGCAGCCTCCGGCGCAGCGGCCGACGGGCCATGGGCGTAAATCGTCGTGCCGTGCGTGAACACGTCGCTAGAGAGATTGGCGGCGATGACGATTTCCGCCCCAAACGCGCGTGCCGCCGAAACCGGCACCGGATTGACCAGAGCGCCGTCAACCAGCCAGCGGTCGCCCACCAGCACCGGCGAAAATATTCCGGGCAGCGCGTAGGAGGCGCGCATCGCGTCCACCATGCGGCCATGTGTGAGCCAAATCTCGTGACCGGTGCGAACTTCGGTCGCCACGGTGGCAAATTTCACGGGCAGATCCTCGATCAGGATATGACCCACGGCGGCCTCCAGTTGCGCGGCGAGCTTGTCGCCGCCGATCAGGCCGGACCCGTTGAGGCGGATATCGAGGTAGCTGAGAATATTTCGCGGCTGCAGGCTGCGCGCCCATGCTTCGAGCGCGTCGAGATGCCCCGCGGCATAGGCGCCGCCAACCACCGCGCCGATCGAGGTGCCGACGATCACATTGGGAGCAATCCCGTGGGCGATCAACGTCTTGAGAATGCCGATATGGGCAAATCCACGCGCGGCGCCGCCGCCGAGCGCCAAGCCAATCACCGGCCGCCTGATGCTGCCGAGGCCAACCTTGTCGCGGCCATTTGGGGCGCTTTGGCTACGTCCGATCAAACTATCCAGCACCTGATATCTCCTGGGAACGCGGGGTTTCCCCTCAGAGTGTACCACCGGTTTAGTTTATAATCGGCCAAGGCTTGGATTGTGACGGAGTGGCGGACCCCGAGGGTAACATTCTGGTTTTTTACCAGTTCCCTGAGCAATGGTGGCGCCGAGGCTTGAATTTGCCGCGTTTTCGGTGAAAAGCATGCGTCATGATGTTTGGGGGTGACGGCATCGAGGGACCGGGGCGGCTTGGACGCTTGCTCCGAAACCTTGTGTTTACGGGAATGCTGGTGGCAGCGATGGCCGTTCCTGCCGCCGCGCAGCTGTTTTCCGATCGTCCGCCACCGGTTCCGCCGGGGTCGGTTCCGGACCCGGGGAGCGCGATCAGCCTGGCTCCCCCCTCCGGCCCGGCATCGATTCCTCCCGCGCCGTTGACGCAGCCCTCCATCATTGCGGTGCCGCCGGCCGCGGTCCCGCCTCCTGCCGTATCGGCGCCGCCCCAGGCCGTGCTGTCGTTGACCGCGCGTTACGGCAAAGACTTACCGGCCATCGGCAACGGCCTGATATGGCGAATTTATTCCGACCGGCCGGACGAGACCACCGGCACCTTCAAATTGATCCGCGAGGATCGCGGCGCCACGCCCAATATCGTGTTGCCGCCCGGCAGCTATGTGGTCCACGTCACTTTTGGACTGGTCAGCGCGGTGCGGGCGGTGACCCTAAAGCTCGAAACCGATCGCGAATCTTTCGTGCTTCCGGCGGGCGGGTTGCGGATCGAGGGCCGGGTCGGCAGCAGCAAGATTCCACAGAACCAGATTTCGTTTGCGATCTACAAAGGCAGCCAGTTCGAGCTCGGCGAGCGCGCGCCGATGGTGCCGAACGTCGCCGCCAGTGATGTCGCGCTGTTGCCGGAAGGCACTTATTACATCGTGTCCAACTACGGCGATGCCAATTCCGTGGTGCGCTCGGACATTCGTGTGCAGGCCGGCAAGCTCACCGATGTGACGGTCACCCATCGTGCCGCGGTGATCACGCTCAAACTGGTCAGCGACCGCGGCGGCGAGGCGTTGGCGAACACGGCATGGTCGGTGATCACGCCGGGCGGCGACGTCATCAAGGAATCGATCGGCGCATTCCCCCGCGTCGTGCTGTCGGAAGGCGAATACCGTGTCATCGCCAAGAACGAGGGCAAGGTGTTCGAACGGCCCTTCAACGTCGTCAACGGAGTCGATGTCGAGGTTGAAGTCGTGGCGCGGTGAAGTTCATCGGCTTCCCGACTGTCATAGTCGCTAACGCGTACTAACCATCGTGTGACTTAAAACCGTGTCACGATATCGGCCAGCGCCGGCCGCGGACGGTCTTCGCTTGCTTTCGTAGGCCGGCCGATATGGATGAAGCCGGCGAGCTTTTCGTCCGCCTTCAATCCAAGCCCGTCGAGCACGTCGCGGTCGAAGGCGAACCAGCCGGTCAACCAGCATGCGCCGTAGCCGAGCGCGGCCGCCGCGGTGACCATGTTCATCGCGCTCGCGCCGGCGGATAATTCCTGCTCCCAAGCCGGCACCTTGGGGTGGGGCTTTGTGAAGCTGACGATTCCGATCACGAGCGGTGCATCGGTCAGCCGGCGTTTCTCGACATCGATCTCGGCAGGCGCGGCGCCCGGATTTTTCCGCGCAAATACATTTGCGATCACATCACCAGCGCGAGCGCGCGCATCGCCTTCGAACACGATGAAGCGCCATGGCGAGAGCTTGCCGTGATCGGGTACCCGCGCGCCAATGGTGAGAATGGTTTCGAGTTCAGCCGGAGAGGGGCCGGGGCCGCTCATCTCGCGCGGCTTCACCGAACGGCGGGTTTTCAGAAGGTCGAGGGCGTCGGGCACTTGGTTTCCTTCGGTGAGATGACTTTCCTGTCATCGAGATAGGCGGGAGTAAGGATAAACGAAAGTGATTTTAGATCGATTGTGAGATTATTTGCCTCACTAAATCACTTGGTCCCAAATTGGGACCGTGCTACAGTCCGCCGGTGAGAGTAATAGCGCTTAGCACGATCAAGGCTTTCCTTAACCGAGGCACGGGCGTTGCTGATGCTGCCGAACCGGTGATGGCCTGGTTTCGACAGGTGCGGCAGGCTGACTGGGCGAAGCCAGCGGACATTAAGCGAGATATTCGCAGCGTCAGCATTCTCAAGGACGGCCGTGCCGTCTTTAACATTGCCGGCAACAAGTATCGAATCGTGGTCTGGATCAATTATCCATATCGTGTCGTCTACATCAGGTTCATCGGTACGCATCGTCAATACGACGCAATCGACGCGCAGAATATTTGAGGCTTCAGTCATGGATATCGCACCGATCAAATCGCATCGAGACTACCGCCGCGTTCTTAGAGAGATCGAGGGGTTGATGAATGCCCGGCGGAATTCGCCCGAGGGCGATCGGCTCGATGTGCTGGTGACGCTGGTGGAAGCATGGGAGCGCAAGCATTACCCGCTCGATCTGCCGGACCCGGTGGAAGCAATAAAATATCATATGGAGCAGAGCGGACTTCAACCCCGTGATCTCATCCAATATATAGGCAGTCGCAACCGCGTGCACGAAGTGCTAAATCGCCGACGTGAACTCACGCTCAATATGATCAGACGACTGCATGAGGGACTCGGCATTCCTGCCGAATCCTTGATTAAAATCGGGCATCACAAAGCAGCCTAACCCGCCTTCGCTCGTTTCACGTCCGGCGGGGTCGCCTCATCGACCAGCGCGGCGATGGCATCTCCGGTCGGCATCACTTTCTGGCCGTCGCTGCCCAATCGCCTGATCGAGACCGAATGTGTCTCGGCTTCCTTCTTGCCGACCACCAATAGCGCCGGGATTTTCGCCAGCGAATGCTCGCGGACCTTGTAGTTGATCTTTTCGTTGCGCAGATCGATCTCGACCCGCAAGCCGGCGCGGCGCGCGGCGCCGGCGACCACCTTGGCGTATTCGTCGCCCTCCGAGGTGATCGTGGTGACGACGAGCTGAATCGGCGCCAGCCACAACGGAAAATTGCCGGCGAAATGCTCGATCAGGATGCCGATGAAGCGCTCCATCGAGCCGCAGATCGCCCGATGCACCATCACCGGCACTTTCTTGGAGCCGTCGGCGTCGATGTAGAAGGCGCCGAAGCGCTCCGGCAAATTGAAGTCCACTTGCGTGGTGCCGCACTGCCAGTCGCGGCCGATGGCGTCGCGCAGGACGTATTCGAATTTCGGGCCATAGAACGCGCCTTCGCCAGGATTGATCGCGGTCTTGATGCGGCCGTTGTGGCCTTGCGCCTCGATCTGCGAGAGCACGGTGGCCATCACGCGCTCGGCATGATCCCACATCTCGTCGGTGCCGACGCGCTTCTCGGGGCGGGTCGAGAGTTTCACCGTGAGTTCGCCCTCGAAGCCGAAATCCGCGTAAGTCGACAAGATCAGATCGTTGATCTTGAGGCACTCATCGGCGAGTTGTTGTTCGGTGCAGAACACATGGGCGTCGTCCTGGGTGAAGCCCCGGACGCGCATCAAGCCATGCATCGCGCCGGAGGGCTCGTAGCGGTGCACCACGCCGAATTCCGCCAGCCGCAGAGGCAGGTCGCGGTAACTCTTCAAGCCATGCTTGAAGATTTGCACGTGCCCCGGACAGTTCATCGGCTTGAGCGCAAACCAGCGCTTGTCCTCGGCCTCATCGCCGGCCGATTGCGCCGCGAACATGTTCTCGCGGTACCAGTCCCAATGACCGGAGGTCTCCCACAGCACCTTGTCGAGAATTTGGGGTGCGTTGACTTCGCTGTAGTCGTCCGCAAGCCGCCGGCGCATATAGGCGATCAGCGCCTGGAAGATGGTCCACCCCTTCGGGTGCCAGAACACCACGCCGGGGCCTTCTTCCTGGAAGTGAAACAAATCGAGTTCGCGGCCCAGTTTGCGATGATCGCGCTTCTCGGCTTCCTCGATCTGCTTCAAATAGGCGTCGAGGTCTTCCTGCTTCGCAAACGCGGTACCGTAAATCCGCGTCAGCATCGGGTTGTTCGAATCGCCGCGCCAATAGGCGCCGGCGACCTTCATCAGCTTGAACGCGTTGCCGACCTTGCCGGTCGAAGTCATGTGCGGCCCGCGGCACAGATCGAACCAGTCGCCTTGAAAGTAAATCTTGATCGGCTCGTTGCCGGGAATGGCATCGACGAGCTCGACCTTGAAATTCTCACCCTTGTCGCGGAACACCTGTTTGGTCTTATCGCGATCCCACACCTCTTTGGTGAAAGGCTTGTCGCGCGCGACGATCTCGCGCATCTTTTTTTCAATTGCCGCGAAATCCTCCGGCGTGAAAGGTTCGTTGCGGAAGAAGTCGTAATAGAAGCCGTTCTCGATCACGGGCCCGATGGTGACTTGCGTGCCCGGCCACAGCGATTGCACCGCTTCGGCGAGCACATGGGCGGCGTCGTGCCGAATCAGCTCCAGCGCGCGCGGCTCGTCGCGGGATATGAATTCGATTTTCGCATCGTGCCCAATAGGGTCGGCGAGATCGGTGACGACGCCGTCGAGCGCCATCGCCACGGTACGCTTGGCGAGCGAGGGCGAGATGCCCTTGGCGATATCGAGGCCGGTGGTGCTTCTTGGAAATTCTCGCCGGGCGCCATCCGGGAAGGTGAGGGCAATCTGGTCGGCGGGTTTGAGATTGCTGAGGCTGTATTTGAAGTCGGTCATGGCGGTCTCCTTGTGCTCACTCCTGCGAACGAGCGCAGGTAAGCGGGATCGCAGCGGTATAGCAGGGGATTCGGCCGTTGCAACGTTGGAAGTGGGTCGTGACGTTCATAGGCTGCGACGTCTTCACGTGGTCGGCCGATTAAAATGCGGCCATTTCCCCGGTTCGACGAAGGAGCGCTTGAGCGGCTATTCGGAGGTGCGGAAATTATTTGCTCGCGGCCGGGAAGGCACCCGCCGCCACCCGCGTCAGCGCGGGCGTCGCCGCCATTTTGACCAGCACTTCCTTGATCGGGCTTTCGGTCCAAGCATGGGTGACGTAATCGCGGTGCGTGACGCCTTCGGCCGTCTCGACGAATACCACGCTGCCCGGCCGCAGCGGCCCGTCGATATCTTCCGATATGGCGATGCTTTTTTCTTTGAGTATTTGCATCAGCTCATGGTCGTGTCGTTTGGTGTAGCGCGTATACGCGCTGACGAAGAAGCCAGAGCGGTTGTTGACGATCCAGGAGGCGAATTTGTCCAGCTCGCCATAGACCGCGTCGAGCAGGACCACGCCGCGGACACGATTGCCGAGACCGCCGACCTCCAGGCTCCAGGCCGCCGGCATAAAGCCGCCGCTATAGCCGACGATCACGATCGGCATGTTCGCGAACGCCTTGGCAGCATTGGGGTCGCCGGAGAGGCGGGCGAGGTGATCGGCCGATTCGGTGAGGAAGCGCTTCAGCCCACCCGGCTGCCAGAACTTGCCGGCACTGGAATCGGCGGCATCGACCGCCAGTTGCGGTGCCAACAACACGGCATTGACGCCCGACTCCGAAATTTGCTGTGGCACCAATTGCCGGTCGCGCACGTCGCGCGCGAGCGTCGCGCCATTGCCGTGGAAGAACACCACGATGACGCCCGGTCTGCGAACGTCGAAATGCTCCGGCACATGCATCAACACGCGGTTGTCGTTGTAGGTTTCATCCTGCCAGTAAACGTGACCGTTATAACTGCGATGGCCGCGGCGTTCGCCTTTGGAAATATCCAAAAACGGCTCGTCGCTGCGCGGATTGTTGCCAAGATAGGGAAAGGCCGAGGATTTCAGGCTGACGAGCGTGGTCTGATCGGCTCGCGCGGGACGTAGGTCAGGGAGCGTCGGCCCGAGCGAAGCAAGCTTGTAAGGTGCGGGCTCGGCTTGAGGGTTGCGTTTGCGCGGGCCGTCGGCGGATTGGCGCGGTGCCGAACTGTCGTTCGCGGGTGCGCTGCGATCGCCAACGCGAACCGCGGAGAAACGGTCTTCGAAAGAATCCCCCGTCGTCGCGCTTTGTGAATTTGCGGCCAGCATTCCGCCGGAAGGTGCGTTGCCGCACTGAACGAGAACGAAGGAGAGCGGCACCAAGACCGAGAGAAGGGCGAACGAGCGCCACCGAGGGGAAGGGGCATGACGTTTCGGCGCGTTGGCCCGCCCATGGCAGCCCGTGCCGGGGGATATCGCCCGGCGCGCGCGATCATGTGTTCTGAATTTCGGACTGGCCCCGAACATTCACCCAATGCCCCAAAGATGCGATCGGTGGTATGTCAGCTCGCTTGCGTTGCGGCGAGGTTAAGATTCCGGGAAAACTCCCCACTCCCGGAATCCCTCCGAGAGAACACGAAATCGTGTCGCGATTGTGGGCCGCCCGGGCTTTCGCCTGCTGAAAGGACCGCGGCTTAACGATTTAGAGGTGTTAAAGTACCAATTTAATGCCATGATCTAAGGCATTGCTGACCTTTCTTGAATTGCAAACGCTCAACCCTCACGATGAGCAAACCACGGGCGCGTCCCCCTTAAAATGTTGGACTGACATGGCGGCATCAGAGACCGGAAGCGTGCCATGGCCCAACCGGCTCGATGCAGCCCGGTCCACCGTCTCGGTGGTGGTCGCTACCGCCATCGTGGTGGCCGACATGGTTGGCGTCGGCGTCTTCACGAGCCTCGGTTTTCAGGTCAAGGACTTGCCGTCCGGCTTTTCGATCCTGTTGTTATGGACGGTCGGCGGCCTCGTTGCGCTGTGCGGCGTGTTTTCCTACAGCGAACTCGGCGCGATGTTTCCGCGCTCAAGCGGCGAATACAATTTCCTGAGCCGCGCTTTTCATCCGGCCTTCGGATTTCTGGCGGGCTGGATTTCCGCCACGGTGGGTTTCGCAGCCCCCGTGGCTTTGGCGGCGATGGCGCTCGGTGAATACGGCAAGTCGGTCGTGCCTAGTGCCCCGCCGCTGGCGCTGGCGATGGGCGCAGTCTGGTTGGTGTCGCTCGTGCAACTTGGCGGCCTCAAGCGCTCAGCCAAGTTTCAACTGATCTCGACGGCCTTGAAAGTCGTGCTCATCGTGGCGTTTCTGGTTGCTGGATTTGCTCTCGGCGCGGCTCAACCGGTTTCGTTCGTGCCGCAGCTCGCCGATTTCGCCTCTATCGCCAGTGCGCCGTTCGCGATCGGGCTCGTGTTCGTGATGTATTCGTTCTCAGGCTGGAACGCGGCGACCTACATCATCGGCGAGATGAGCACGCCGCAGCGAAACCTGCCGCGCGCGCTGCTTGCGGGAACGCTGATCGTGCTGGGCTTGTATGTCGCCCTCAACGCGGTGTTCCTCTACACCGCGCCGGTCGAGAAATTGTCCGGGCAACTCGATGTCGCCCGCGTCGCCGGCGGTTACATTTTCGGCGATATCGGCGGCCGGATCGTCAGCGCGATGATTTGCATCGGGCTCGTATCGTCCATCAGTGCGATGATGTGGATCGGTCCGCGCGTTACGATGACGATGGGGGAGGATATTCCGGCGCTGCGGCTATTCGCCCGCAAATCGAGCCGCGGCGCACCTAGCTTCGCCATCCTTTTCCAGCTCGCGGTGGCGAGCCTGATGTTGTTCACCCGCAGCTTCGAGGCCGTGCTCGATTTTATCCAGTTCGGGCTGTTGTTCTGTTCTTTCTTCACCGTGCTTGGCGTTATCAAGCTTAGGATTGCTCGGCCCGACCTGCCGCGGCCCTATCGCGCCTGGGGATACCCGGTAACCCCAATCGCTTTCCTGCTCGTGACCGGCTTCATGATGTACTATCTTTTGACGGAACGACCGTGGCAGTCGTTTCTAGGCATCTTGATGATGATTTCGGGCCTCTTGCTTTATGCCGTTTTCCGTAAGCGGGCCGATCTCGGTGCCGCGACCGCGTCGACGGGCCGCGACTGAACATGCTTCAATCCATGAAAACGGCGGCGGTTATCGCCAGTTTCTTTCTCGCGGCGACGGTCGGCGCGCACGCGCTCGATTCCGTGACCGCCGACGACACCGCACGCTTCCTTGCGGGCCTGCCGCCTTCGGCGACGTCACCGCTGACGCCGTTGACGAAAGACCCTTCATGGCAACGCCATGCCAGGTTTCTCGATAAAGCCTTCGGAGAACTCGAGCAGCGCCAGCTTTCGAAAATCCGCGCCTGGGCCAACATCAATTTGGCCGCGCCGAAGCCTGCGATGTTTTACATGTTCAGCGGTCCGGACTTTCTCTACGCCGATGCGTTCTATTCCAGGGCGAGGACATATGTGCTGAGCGCGCTTGAGCCGGTCGGTTCGGTGCCGGATCTCACGCGGTCGCCGTTCGGTGGCATCGGGTCCACGCTTTACAATGTCGAGCACTCGTTAAGCTCGATTCTGAGTTTCAGCTTCTTCATCACCAAGCAGATGAAGACCGATCTGAACGCAGGGCAGGTGAGCGGCACCTTGCCGATCCTTTACGTCTTCCTGGCCCGCTCCGGAAAGACCATCCGGAGCGTCAATTTGGTCGCGCTCGACGGCAAAGGCTTGGTGCATTTCGCGAACGAAAACCCCGGCAAGAATGCGGCGCGAGGCGTGCAAATTGTGTTTGCGGGCAGCGACGGTGAGGAACGGACGCTGTATTATTTCTCGACCGATCTCTCCAATGACGGCGTCAGAACATCAGGTTTCCTGAAATTTTGTCAGACGCTGGGGCCCGGCAACAGCCTGATCAAGAGCGCGTCTTATCTGATGCACAGCGGCAATTTCACCGCCGTGCGCGATTTTCTGCTCGCCGACAGCGCAACGATCATTCAGGACGATTCCGGAATTCCCTTAAGCCAATACGATCCGGCGAAATGGCGATTTTTTCCATTCGGCCGTTACGCCGGGCCCATTGCCGAATTTCCCGGAAGGTACCAACCGAAATATGCCGAGCTGTTTCGGCGAAGCCATCCGATCGATTTCGGAATCGGCTACCGCTGGCGAACGTTCGAATCCAACCTGTTGTTGTCGGTCAAGGCCCCATAGTGGCCCGACCCGGCCGCTCACCAGTGCACGCTTTGGCTGGGGACGATGAAGCTCGTCGTACTCGGCGCCTCGGAGCGGCCGGTAAAGAATCGGCAGACGGTGGCGATCACGATCAGCAAGACAAAGATTGCGATCAGATCGACATATCTGGGATCGTGACCATTATGGCTGATTTTCCAGCGCATCGATCATCCCTCCCAAGGAGGCAATGATATTAACGCGTCGATGGAACTGCGGTTCCCTGTCGACGGCCAGTTTAATTTTGATCAGGCGGGGCTGCATTGACCCCACGCCACCGTCCGAACCGCCAGGGCAGGTACCAGCGCGCTCGGTGCGGCCTTTCCAACGGCACGTTGTCGATGCCCGAGCTGCCCCAGGGGTGGCAACGTAACAGCCGCGCCAGTGTCATCCAGCCGCCGCCCCATAGCCCGAACCGCTCGATCGCCTCATCGGCATAGACCGAGCAGGTTGGCAAATGACGGCAGTTGTAACCGACCAGCGGCGACAGCGTGTGCCGATAGATCCAGATCATCCCACGCCCAGCATTGCGCGGCAGCCGCCGCATTCCGCTCGCGCAGTCGGGGCAAAATGAATGGGACGATGGATATTTCATGGGCGGATGCCGCAATTATGTGCGTGGATTTGCGCGGTTCCTTGGCGCGGAACAAGCACTTTCGCAAACGTGCGCCACATTTTGGGAATTATCGCATGTTTTCGGTGGTCTGACAGTCAACGTTCTATGGACCAAAGGGAGTAGCTCGGGTTACCGTTTTCATAACGCCTGTATGACAGAATCATTTGGCGTTGAACCTGGGCCACTGCCACTTCTCGTTTCTCGTTTCTCGTTTCCCGTTTCTTGGGGTTTTGGGGAAGGAACCAAATTGAGGCTTTTGGGGTCGCTTGATTTTCGCGGCTGGGTGTTGCTCGGCGCCGCCGCCGCTTTCATCGTACTGCCTGGCGCGATCGCCACGCTGGGCGGGGCGGCGCATGCCGGCGGCGTCACCCTCGAAGAACGCAAATTGCCGATGCGGTTCACCTGGGTGGCCTGCCAGCCCAATTGCCGTGGCTGGGTGAGTGCAGTCGGCATCGTGACCGCGGATACGCCAAAGGATTTCGAAGAGTTTGCGCGCGGACGTCAACTCGGCGGCGCGACCATCGTGCTGGATTCCAGCGGCGGCTCGGTCAATGACTCGATCGCGCTCGGTCGGCGCTGGCGCGACCTCGGGGCACTGACCACCGTCGGCACCAGTATTCAGACCCGCGCCCCGCAAGGTAATCGCGCAAGCGTGGTGCCCGAAGCCTATTGCGAATCGATGTGCGTGTTCCTGCTCTTGTCCGGCAAGGCGCGCTACGTGCCCGAGACCGCGCATGTCAGGGTGCATCAGATCTGGATGGGCGACCGCGCTGACGATGCCAAGGCCGCAAGCTATACCGCGCAGGATTTGATGATCGTGGAGCGCGACATCGGCCGTCTTGCCAAATACACCTTCGACATGGGCGGGGCGGGCGATCTGTTGTCGCTGTCGCTCAACGTCGCGCCCTGGGAAAATCTGCACGAATTGTCGCCGGCGGAATTGCGGCTGACCAATCTCGTCACCACGGATGCGGTCGCCGAAGTGCTGCCGCCCCAGACCGATACTTCCAACGTGCCGGTAGCCGAAGTGAAAGCCAAGCCGATGCAGGATCGTTTTGCCGGCGGCGTTGCGACAAGCACCAAGACGGCGGAAGCCATGGTTCCGACCGGCAGCGTCGCGGCGACGGCTCCGGCGAAGTAGAATTAATCCATTGGCATCGGGACCGCGAAGGCGGGCCTGACAGCGTTTATCGACCTCACCCCTGCGCGGTCGCCGGCTGGTTGGTCTTCGCTTCAATCTGGCCGATCGCATCGACCACCGCCTCGAAGGTCAGCATGGTCGAGGCGTGGCGGGCTTTATAGTCGCGCACCGGTTCGAGCAGCGCGATATCGGCCCATTTGCCTTGCGGGGGAGTGCCGTTTTCCTTCAGCATCTTGCGCACGGTCTCCCGCAATTCGCGAAGCTCGCTCGCGGTTGAGCCGACGACATGGCGCGCCATGATCGAGGACGAGGCCTGGCCGAGTGCACAGGCCTTCACGTCATGGGCAAAGTCGGACACCACCGTTCCGTCCATTTTTAGATCGATCTTGACGGTCGAGCCACACAGCTTGGAATGCGCCGTGGCGCTGGCGTCGGGGTCGGTCAACCTTCCGAGCCGAGGAATATTGCCTGCCAACTCGATGATGCGCTTATTATAAATGTCGTTCAGCATAAGATTGAGTCTCAGGCGCCGCGACGCGATCGCCCTTGGCGACCGCGGTCCGTAGCCCTATATATGGACCGAAATGGCGGAAATACAGTGTGGCCATTTTGCCTGCGGCGCCCAAAATGGAAACCATTTCCGCCGCCGGGATGTTAGGATCGTGGACTCAGGCGTCCGGCGGCAAGCCGCCCCGTCTGCCGGTGACACTCCCGGCCTCAATGAGGCCGGTCGAACGGAGTTGACATGGACGCTTTGATCAAATCCCTCCGCCCAGCCAAACCTTCTGAGGCCAAGCCTTCTGACTTAAAGCCCTCCGAATCGAAGATTCCGGAAGCCCGTCCGGCCGAGTTGGACCCTTCCGAATTTCTGGCCGTCGCGGTCCGGGCCGATCAGCCGCGTCCGTCGCGCGCGGAGGCCGAGCAAGCGGTGCAGACGTTGCTTGGCTATATCGGCGAAAACCCCCACCGCGAAGGCCTGCTGGATACGCCGCGCCGGGTGGTCGAAGCCTTCGACGAACTTTATCAGGGCTATCATCAATGCCCGGCGCAGGTGCTCGATCGCACCTTCGGCGAAACGGCCGGCTACGACGATTTCGTATTGATCCGCGACATCGAATTCACCTCGCAATGCGAGCATCACATGATGCCGTTCTACGGCAAGGCGCATATCGCCTATACGCCGGTCGAACGGGTGGTCGGTCTGTCGAAGCTGGCGCGCCTCGCCGATATCTTTGCGCGCCGCTTGCAGACCCAGGAGCATTTGACCGCCCAGATCGCGGCGGCGATCGACGAAATTCTTAAACCCCGCGGCGTTGCGGTGATGATCGAGGCGGAGCATACCTGCATGTCGGTGCGCGGCGTCGCCAAGCATGGTGCGATGACCTTCACCAGCCGTTATACCGGCATGTTCCGCGACAATTCGGCGGAGCAGGCGCGTTTCCTGTCCATGGTGCGAGGGCCGCAGCGCTAGCCCTCGCCTAGACTTTGCGAGGACCGACTGTGTCGTCATCGGCAGAAATCAACGAAATCGAGGACGGGCTCAAATTCCAGCCCAGGTTCGACGCGTCAGGTCTTGTCACCTGCGTCGCCACCGACGCCGTGACCGGCGATGTGCTGATGGTCGCGCATATGAACGAAGAAGCGCTTCGAAAGACCATCGCAAGTGGGGAGGCCTGGTACTTCAGCCGATCCCGAAAATCGTTGTGGCGAAAGGGCGAAACCTCCGGCCAGGTGCAGCGCGTCGTCGAAATGCGCCTGGATTGCGATCAGGATGCGGTCTGGATTCGCGTCGAGCAAACCGGCGCGGCCTGTCACACCGGCCGGCACTCCTGCTTCTACCGCCAGGTGACGGCAGGCGAGGGCGGCGCGCGGCTTTCGTTCGTGGACGCGGACAGGCTGTTCGATCCGAACGCGGTTTATCGCAAATGATGTGTCCCGGATGCGGTGCAGCGCACTTGGCGCTGCTCCGCAGAGCCGGGACCTGCGGCGATATGCGATGCGTCCGGGACACGGAGAATTCTCTTAACCAACAATTAACCATAAGCACCGCAGTGTGAATGCAGGCTTGGGCGTCAGTGGGAGCTCTCGAACAGGCCGGGCGGGGTCATTTCGCGGGGAGCGAGGACCAAACATGGCGGTCGACACTTCAAGCACCACGATCGCGGCAGGGGCCGACGCCTCGCGCACACGAATCGCCGGTGCGATCAAGCAGGCTGCGAATTCCACCGGCACCAGCTTCGAATATCTGCTTGCCACCGCGAAACTTGAGTCCAACTTCAATCCGACCGCGGGCGCCTCGACGTCGTCGGCGCGCGGGCTCTATCAATTCATCGACCAGACTTGGCTCGGCACCGTGAAAGAAGCGGGCGCGCAGCTCGGCTACGGCAATTATGCCGACGCCATCACCAAATCTTCCTCCGGCACGTATTCGGTCGCCGACCCCGCCGCGCGAGCCGCGATCCTCAAGCTGCGCGACGATCCCACCGCCAGTTCGTCTTTGGCAGCCGCTCTGACCCAATCCAACAGCTTCAAGCTCACCGGCCTGATCGGGCGCCGCCCGACCGATGGTGAACTCTATATCGCCCATTTCCTGGGCGTCGGCGGTGCGGCCAAGCTGATCGCGAATGCCGAGGACAATCCGCAAGCTTCCGGTGCGCGGCTATTTCCGAACGCGGCGGCTGCGAATCGTTCGATCTTTTTCGATCGCGCGGGCGGCGCGCGTAGCGTTTCCGAGGTCTATTCGGTGCTGACCTCGCGCTATGCCGGCGCCGCCGACTCGCCGGCGACCCAGGCCGCGCTTGCGTCGGCGGGCGTGACGCCTGTGAGCACAGTCCTCGCAAGTCGAGAGCCGACGGCGCCGCCGATCGACAATGCGGCCTATCTATCCAGTTTTCCGGATGCCCGTTCGGCTGCGCCTGTCGCGACCGCGTTCGCATCGGACCCGACAAGCCGGCTACCGTCGAGCGATCCGATTTTCCGCTCGTTGTTTCAGGGCGGCGAACGAACGCAGCCGGTCTCTCCGGCGGTTCAAAAGTTGTGGGGCAATTCCTCCTCGCTCACGTCCGTCGCCTCGGCATCGTCGACTTCCGCGCCGGCACCGAACGGTCGCGCCTCGCTCGATCTCTTTAGCGATCGCAACGGCACCTTCAGCGGTTGAACGCGAACTCACAATAAGGCTGATGGCTAAGGGGAGTACTTCGCCATCGCGTCGGCACAGAATACGTCCTCTGGAGGTTGTGTTCCTGAGTAGCCGGCTTGGACAACGGATATTCTGGCGATTGATCTCTCGAGAAAGGGAAAGCCGCTAAAGGATTTGTATAGATGGACCGTGTAGCCGGACGAGGCGCCTGCCATACCCCATTCCGTTATTGTGCAGATTAAGTCGGGCTTCATCTGCTCCGTATGTTCGGGCGGTCCATCGCTAAGAGCGATTAAGCCCAAGCAAAGCAGACAAAGGTCACCCAGTACGTATACGATCCAAAACGGCCTTATCGGGACGACGAGCACTGAAACGCGAAATGGCTTTATCGGAATTGTCAGACACGTGATCGCCAGAAAGCCGTAAGCGAGCCATGCAATAACAATGCACGCTACATTCATCAGGACTGCTTTGAAGCTAAATCCGAAAAAGTAGAACTCAAAGATTAGGAAAGATAGAAGTGCGCTCCCAACCCCAGTGAGGGCCTTGGTATCCGGCCAGCTCCGGCGAACTAAATAAGACGCCCCAACCGCAGCAGGTAGAAAAAACACCAGATTTGCAAACATTGAGAACGTCCATTTCTTATCGAATTTATCTAGGTGAGTGGCAAGTTCGTCTAGGCCCTATGCCGTTACAACGTGACCCGCAGCATCTACGAGTGACACATTTTTGCTATTCGTAGCGTCTGTTGATCCCACCATGTACTCCAGTGAGGTAGATTAGCTGCGCTCTACTCATGCGCGCCTATTAGGGGAAGGGTCGGCCGCGCCTCGCACCCTTAACAAAACGTCAATCAAACCAAACCGTTATGGTGAACGCTTTGTTAAGCGTCGTGGTTTATTTTGTATGACGATCGTGACGATGGCATCGCGTCGCGGTGTCGTTCCAAGTTGCGTAGGCCGGCAGGACCATGATCGTTCGGCAGTTTATCAGTTGGGTCAGGACCGCTCCGGCGGGCGAGCGGGCGGAGGCAACGCGCTCCCTGGCGCGGGCTTGGCTGATTTCGGATTTGTCCGAGGACGACCGTGCCGCCGCCGAAGGCGCGCTTCTGATGTTGCTCGACGATGGGTCTCCGCTGGTGCGCGAGGCGATGGCGGAAGTGTTTTCGCGCAGCACTGAGGCGCCCGCCGCCATCGTGCAGGCGCTAGCGCTCGATCAGGCCTCGGTCGCGCTTCCCGTGCTCGAACATTCGCCGCTTCTGATCGACGCCGATCTCGTCGACATTGTCGCGACCGGCAATTGCGCCATGCAATGCGCCATCGCGCGTCGCACCAATCTGCCGGCCTCCGTTTGCGCCGCGATCGCCGAGGTCGGTACGCCCTCGGCGGCGCTCGAACTGATCGAAAATGCCCATGCTGAGCTTGCGCCATTTTCATGGGAGCGCATCGTCGAACGACACGGCCATCTCGCCGCGATCCGCGAATCGATGCTGGTGCTCGAAGACTTGCCCGCCGCGACGCGGGCCGCGCTGGTTGCCAAGCTGTCGGACACGCTGGCGCAATTCGTCGTCGCGCGGAACTGGTTGAGTGCGGATCGCGCGGACCGCATTGCCAGCGAGGCGCGCGAGCGCTCGACCGTGAACATCGCGGCGCACTCACAGGGTGACGACATACGGGGCCTGCTACGGCATCTGCGCGCCACCGGCCAGCTCACCGCCGGATTGATTTTACGCGCATTGCTTTCGGGCAGTCTCGAATTGTTCCATTGCGCACTGTCGGAATTGTCCGGCATGCCGCGGGAGCGTGTCGCAGCGTTGCTCCACGACCGCGGAAGCGCGAGCGTGCACGCGCTGTTGATCCGCGCCGGATTGCCGGAATCGACCTTCGCGGCGTTTCGCGTGGCGCTCGAAGTCAACCATGAAACCGGCTTTGTCGATACCGCCCAAGGCGTGGTACGATTGCGTCGCCGCATGGTCGAACGCGTACTGACCCATTGCGAAACCGATCCGCAGGCCGCCGAACCGCTTTTGATTTTGTTACGGCGCTTTGCCACCGAATCGGCGCGGGAAGAAGCCCGCGCGTTCTGCGACGACCTATGGACGGACGACACCGTTACCGCGATCTACCAGTTGATCGCTGCGTAGCCACCGTCATGTTGCACGCATAAACTCGTCGCCTCACTCGCTCGGTGCGATGCTTGGGGCGAGGATGGCTTCGAGGTGCTCCGGGCGATCTCGATTGGCATGCGTGAGATATTCATCCGCGATGCCGCGCAATTGCCGGCTCAGCTCGGTCGACGTCGCGACCGTGTCCAGCTTGGTGCGTTCGCGCACGATCGCTTGAATGGCGTTGATGTGATGCGCGATCAAATTGTGCGGCACCTCGTCGAGTTTGGGTGCGTGCTCGATGATCCTGCAAAGACTGTCGGCCGCGGCGCCGGCGGACGGATATCCGAACGTGGCCGCGTGCCCCTTGATGTCATGTGCGGCGCGAAACAGCTCCGCGCGCGTGTCGTTCGTAAAGCCGCCTTTTAGAATTGCGGCGTGGGCGGCCGAAAGCCGGTCGGCTTCGATAGCCATCCAGTTCTTGAATTCGCCCGACAGGCCGGCGAGGGCCTTTTCCGCGCGCGCAACCGGGTCGTCGAGATCTTCTTCGGAGACGCGCCGCAGCACTCTGCGCAACGGATTGGGTTGCGTGATGACGTGATGGTCGGCGAAGGTCTTGACCTCGAGCTTTCCGCTGGGTTCGTTTTTCGCCATGATGGTCTCCGCAATCGGTTTATTTTGGGACCGCCGGCCTCAGGCGGTGGAGCGAGCCTTGTCGAGCAGCGAGGGCTGTTGAAGGACTTCGACTTCGCCGCCGACGCGGCGTTCGGGGCCAATATAGGCGTTGCCGATGTTGCGGCGGCGGTCCGGGCCGAAATAGGTCTTGGTCCGGATGAACGGGCGCGGATTGGCGACGACGTTCAGGATGCGCTGATAAAGCCCCTTGGCCGAGATCGGCTTGGCGAGAAACTCGGTCACGCCGGCATCGCGTGCCACCGTGACGCGTCGCTTCTCGGAGTGACCCGTCAACATGATGATGGGTGCGTAAGGGTTACCCTTCGATTCGGGCTGCCGGATCATTTGGGCGAGTTCGAGACCGTCGAAAATCGGCATCGACCAATCGGTGATGACGATGTCCGGGACGTAGTGGCTGTACATTTCCAGCGCGGTGGCACCGTCTTCGGATTCATAAACTTCGCGGGCGCCGAACGAATGCAGCAGCGTACGCAAAACGCGGCGCATATGCGGATTGTCGTCGCAAATCAGAAATCGCAGCTTGTTGAAATCGATGCGAAACATGGCCCGGCTCTTCGGGAGCGCACATACCCCACGTTAACCATACGCCCGCCGGAGTTAACGAATGGTTGCGATTTCTTCGTAGGCTTTCCCAAAAGGCCTGCGGCAGGCTGTCAAATACAGCCGTCGCGTCAATACCCGAATTGCTCACGCAGGATTCGCTCTTCCAGGCTATGGCCGGGATCGAACAGCATCCGCATCGAGATGGTCTTGTCGGAAAGAACCTCGACGCGGCGGACGTCGCGCGCCTCGTCATGGTCGGCGACGGCGGCGACGGGGCGTTTATCCCCTTCGAGGACCTCAATGACCACATGCGCGGTGTTGGGGAGCAGGGCGCCACGCCAGCGCCGCGGGCGGAACGGGCTGATCGGCGTCAACGCCAACAGTGCGGCGTTGATCGGCAGGATCGGCCCTTGCGCCGAAAGATTGTAGGCGGTCGATCCCGCGGGCGTCGCCACCATGATGCCGTCGGCGATCAGCTCCGGCATGCGTTCGCGTTCGTCGATCAGGATACGCAAGCGGGCGGCCTGATGGGTCTGGCGAAACAGCGCGACTTCGTTGATGGCATGATGAAGATGCGTCATGCCGTGCACGTCGGTGGCGCGCATCAGAAGCGGATGGATTTCGGATTCGCGCGCGGCGGCAAGACGGGCGTGCAGATCGTGGGCGCTGAATTCGTTCATGAGAAAACCGACGGTGCCGCGATGCATGCCGTAGATCGGTTTGCCCGAGCGCATGTGCTGATGCAGCGTTTGCAGCATCAAACCGTCGCCGCCGAGCGCCACCACGATATCGGCCTCCGCCGGATCGTGGTTGCCATAAAGCTTAACCAACTGCGCAAGCGCCTGCTGGGCTTCCGCAACTGCGCTCGCGACGAAGGCGATCCGGTCATATCGCTTGGGACTGTTCATGAGATCGCGGGCTCTTCTTGACGCGACGCGGAGGGTGCGTTGGGGGTCGTCTATACGACCTTGGCCGTCCTTGTCGAGATGGGCGGGCAGCCTGGCGCGCCTGCGCACGACGCCAACTGCCGCAGTTTTGATCTAAAATCAGCCTCTCAAGCAAAATATCGGCTTGTATGATGTCGGTAGCCGTGCCCGGTGGGGCGGACGAGGAGCAAGGAGAAAACACGACATGGCCATGCTTTTCCGGTCGCCGCGTCGCATGGGCGTTGTCGCCGCACTTCTCGCTTTCGCCGCGGTCGCGGGCGTGCGCGCCGAGGATGCGCCGCAGTCGGCACCTGCTGCGGCGGCGCCCTCAGGTCAGAAATCTGCCGCAACGGGCGGCGGGCGTGGCAGCACGGCGAATTCATCCGGGGCGGTCGAGCCCCGTCGCCTGCCACCGGATTCCACGACCAAGCAAGTTCTCGCTTTGCCGGGACGCACGCTCGCCTTTACGGCGACCGCAGGTTCGATCCGCCTGTTTGACGACAAGAGCGAGCCGCAGGCCGATATTGCCTACACCGCCTATCAGTTGGACGGTGCCGATCCCGCCGTCCGACCCGTGACCTTTGTCTTTAACGGCGGCCCGGGGTCGGCTTCCGCCTGGCTGCAACTCGGCAATGCGGGGCCCTGGCGTTTGGACATCGACGCGGCCGCGGTGAATTCCTCCAGCCCGCCCGATCTGCAACCCAATGCCGAAACCTGGCTCGATTTTACGGATTTGGTTTTCATCGATCCGGTCGGGACCGGCTACAGCCGATTTGTCGCCACTGGCGAGGAGGTGCGCCGGCGTTTTTTCTCGGTCGACGGCGATGTCAGCTCGATCGCGCTCACGATCCGCCGCTGGCTGGAAAAGTTCGAGCGCTTACGCTCGCCAAAATTCATCGTCGGTGAAAGCTATGGCGGCATCCGCGGGCCGAAGATCGTTCGCAACTTGCAAACCCAGCAGGGTGTGGGGGTGAGCGGCCTCATCCTCGTCTCGCCGGTGTTCGACTTCCGCGAACGTTCTGGCTCCAGCCTGCTGCAATATGTAGCGAGCCTTCCGACCATGGCGGCGGTGGCGCGCGCGGCGAAGGGTGCGGTCACCCGGGCCGACATGGCCGATGTCGAGGCCTATGCGCGCGGCGATTTCTTGAACGACCTTATCAAAGGGCAGGCCGACACTGAAGCCGCCACGCGCCTTGCCGACCAGGTGGCGGTCCTGACCGGGATCGATCAGGCCGTCAGCCGAAGGCTCGCCGGTCGTTTCGACGTCGCCGAGTTCCGCCGCGAGTTCGACCGGCGGGACGGCAAGGTGACGGGACGCTACGACGCGTCGATTTTGGGCTTCGATCCCTATCCGGATACGACCAGCTCTCATTTCGGCGACCCCTCCAGCGAACCTTTGATGGCGCCGTTGACGGGGGCCGCGATCGAACTCACCACCCGCAAGCTCGACTGGCGACCGGAAGGGTCCTATGAACTGCTCAACAGCTCGGTCGAGAGGGCTTGGGATTTCGGCCGCGGACTCAATCCGCTGGAATCGATTTCTCAGTTGCGGCAGATTCTTGCCCTCGACCCGAAGCTAAAGGTGTTGGTGGCACACGGGCTGTTCGATCTCGCCACGCCGTATTTTGGTTCGAAAATCCAGCTCGATCAGCTGCCGGCCTACGGATCGCCGGACCGGGTCAAGCTCGTCGTATATCCGGGCGGACATATGTTCTACTCACGCGACGTGTCGCGCCGGGCGTTTCGGGCGGAAGCTGAGGTGCTGATGAAATGAGAGCGCCGATAAAATAGAGCGTTTTCCAGCGAAGTGGATGCCGGTTCGCGTCAAGAAAACGCGTCAAAACAAAGAAATAGAGCCTCCGTTCCGATTCAATCGGAACGGAGGCTCTAGAAGTCAAACGAAAACCGGCGCCAACGTGGCGCCGGTTGAGCAAGTGTGGTTGCGTATCTATCAGTAAACGAGGCCGGTGCCGGGGGCCTTTTCAAGCGCGGCGGCCAGCGAGCGATATTCGGTGCAGTCGGTGCCGCAGATCGCGCCGATCTTGTTCAGGTGATATTGCGCCTGATCGCGGTTGCCCTGCTCGACCTGCCACAGACCGTAATACTGCCAGGTGCGGACGTGGTTCGGGTCGGCTTGCAGCGCGCGCTCGTACCAGATCTGCGAGACCTTGTAGTCGCCGAGCTTACGATAGGAGTAGCCGATCAGGTTGGCGACGTCGGCACGGTCGTCCTGGCCAAGCGACTTGAGCTGCTCGATCGCCGAAGCGTAATCGTGGCGGTCGTAAATCGTCGCATAGGCCGCGCGATAACCGTCGATGAACTTGCCATCGTCGATGCTGGAGCTCTTATCGGTCTTCTTCTTGTCTTTCTTGCTCGAATCCGACGCGGGGGGCGACGGCGTGTCGTTGCCGGCGGCATGGGCTGGCGTCGTGAGAGGCACCGCGATCAGTGCCATCGAGAACATTGCCAGCGTCATAAGTCTGATCGCAAATTTGTTCATACGTTTCTCCTGATTTTCTATGGCGCGATCCTACATCGCCGCCCGTTGATTTGAACACCCGCCGCCACAGAACATTCCCCCGGGGGCGATGTTTTATTTGAGGCGATTCTGGCGGGGGGCGTACAGGGCGGAACATGAAGAACTTTTCATCCAGATGAACGAAGCCCGTCATTTCGCTTCAGGATGGGTTCAGCGCGGGACACGTAAGGTCGCACCCATGATCGACGAGCCCGGCCATCCGACCGGCCACCTCGTTGGTCCCTTTGAAGGAGGAGATGACCATGTTTAAGACCATTTCTGCAGCGCTGCTCGCGGTTTCCGTTCTCGCCGCACCCGCGTTTGCCGCCGGTTCCGACAAGACCGCCAAGGCGCCTGCCGTCAAGGCTGCGCAAGTGAAGCCGGGCGCGCTAAATGCCAATGCCAAGATGGGCCATCATGGCAAGCATTTCCGCCATCATCCTTCCCACAAAAAGGTGAGCGCGGTGAAAACCCACACGGCCTCGAAGCTGGTGATCAAGCATACCGCGCCTATCGCCAAGCGCGGCTGACGCTGATCCGCGGGCGCGGCATTCCATCGCCCCCGCCGCGCCCAGCGGATGTCAGGACCGGCTCGCGCCATGGCTTCCCCAATGGCGACGAGCCGGTGCTGTTTCTGTAGACGTCTTGATCTCGCGTTATAGCCAGATGAGAATTCCATTTCACGCGCGACCGGTCTAGTGTCCGATTCATAAGGGTTGGGCTGAAGAACGAGTTGCATTTGGGAATGTCTGCAAAGTTGGGGATATCGGCGAAACGCGCGGCGATCTTGCTGTTGCCGATCGCTCTTGCGGCCTGTGCGGGCAGCTTCAGCAATACCGACGATCGCGCCAACCAGTCGTATCCCGCCAACTACCGGGCCGAATTGCTGGCCTTCATGAAAACATATCTCAACAATCCTGTCGGCGTGCATGACGCCGCGTTGGCCGAGCCGACGCAACGCACCGTCAATGAGCGGGTGAGGTATGTCACTTGCCTTCGCTTCACCCCGCGCGAGTCCGACGGGAGCTATCGCGACGTGCGCGAGCGCGCCGTGCTTTACGTCAATGGCCGCCTCGACCGCCTGGTCGAAAACGCCGGCGAAATATGCACCGGCGCAACCTATGCCGCGTTCCCGGAACTCGAAAAGCTGACGCGGTAACGCTCGGCTTTCGTTGCCCGCGTGCCTCAGTTGGAACCGAGGAACATTGGGCGTGCGAACACATTGCCTTCTCGGAACTTCTCGGAACATATTGCCTTCTCGATTGCAGAAGGCGATGGAGCGCAAAGGCGATGGAGCGCAACGAAACCGACCGCCGAGCCAGCAGCCGCAATTGCGTCGGAGCCTCTCAGCTTAGGTTATCATAGCGCTGCGATTCGCAAAGGAGTGGCATGAACGTTGCTTAAACAAAAACGGGACTGGCTCTAACATTCAGGAGCGTGGCAATGAAACGCATCGTGTTTGGTCTGACCCTTAGTATGTTTGTTGCTTGCCTCGTCGGTGGTGTGACGGCTCGCGACCTCGATGGCCGCTACGCCAACTCGCCGCTCAAACCTTGGTTCGATCATCTTGCAAGCGGCAAAGGACTCTGCTGCTCGATGGCCGACGGAGAAAGCGTGGCAGATCCGGATTGGGAATCGAAAGACGGTCACTATCGAGTCCGTCTTGAAAATAAATGGATCGATGTTCCCGATGACGCCTTGATCACCGAACCGAACCGTGCCGGACGCACGATGGTTTGGCCGATACGGTTTGACAATCAAATCTCGATCCGTTGCTTCATGCCGGGCAGCATGACCTAAAAATCGTAGACGCCCGGTTCGCGGAGATTACGAATTGGTCCGTCCGTCCGAGGGGGCAGTTGATCTGCGTGCCGATCGGTTTCTTCAGGTCGGCTTTTTCCGATGATTTTTCGGCGGCGGGATTCGGCGTCTCAATCCGCGCCTGCGCGCCGCTGGTGAGAGGCCCCGCCGGGGGGCTTCGGGTTTGCGTGACGGGACCTCTCCCTGCCAAGCCACCGACAGGGGGGCTGATAGCGGCTTAGCTCGCGGGCAACATTCCTCGAACCGGATCGTTCCTGTTTCCCTCACCGCACGGACAAAATTTTTGCCCTTTGAGTCGGGGGCCGAACAGACGTGCGGCCTTGCGGTGCTAGAGTTTTTGCTCCGCCTGCAGTCACCTGCGGTACAGACCATAGGTCTGTCCATAGGTCTGTCGGGCGAGCGAGAATAGCCGCAACCCATTCGCATGTTAGCGGAGCGCGACCATGGCCAGAGCCTTGAGGCCGACCACATATTTGACCATTGAAGAATTGCAGGAAATGGCGGCTGCAAAGTTCGAGGAAGCGGCGGCCCTCTTGCCTGGGCCGGAACAGCAAGAAATCCTGAAAAAAGCTTTCGGCTATCGTTCGCTCGCCGAAATGAAGGCGTGGCTCTCCAGCGATCTACGACCGCCGACGTAAAGCGCATCGGCTTAAGCGACATTGCAACGGCTGGTCGTGGCCGCACAGCCGATGGCCGCCTCGACGTGCATCCCTTGCCCTCGCGAAGCGATCACTTTTCAGCGAGGCTTGAACCTGGACGCGGCGGGGCGCCACACAGCCAAAGGAAACAACCGAGGGAAACAGCAGAGGAAAAACGCATCGTTGCGGTTAAGGACTGATGCTCCACGTATCGCCGCGAAGCAACCAAGAAGCAACCAAATTGAGGCCACGTTGTTCGATTGATGTTGCAACGACCATAACGGGGAACCACTCATGAAAAAACTTTTGCTTGGCGCCGCCGCCACTATCGCTTTCGCGGCTCCCGCATTGGCGGCCGATATACCGGCGCGCACCTACACGAAGGCTCCCGTCTATACGGCGCCGCAAGTGGTCTATAACTGGACCGGTTTCTATATCGGCGGTCATCTCGGCGGCGCGTTCGGGAGCGACAATAGCCTCGAGGTGAGCGACGGCCGATTCTTAGGGGGCGTGCAGGGTGGCTTCGACTACCAGTTTGCGCCAAACTGGGTGCTCGGTGTCGAAGCTCAGTACAGCTGGCTTTCGAACAACAACAACGGCCTGGCGTTCCCGGCCGGCACGCTGGTGACCTCGAACAACAACCAGCTTGGCTCGGTCGCCGGCCGCTTCGGCTACACTTGGGGTCCGGCGTTGCTCTACGCCAAGGGCGGCTACGCCTTCCGCAACAACGAGGCTATCGGGGTTAGCGTCGGCGGAGTGCCGGTGCCCTTTGCCACCGATGCCAATCACAAGGACGGCTACACCGTCGGCGCCGGTCTTGAATATTTGTTCGCGCCGAACTGGTCCGCCAAGGCCGAATACCAGTATTACAATTTCGGCAATACCACCTTCACCGCGGGGCCCGCCGCCATCCTCGGTACCCGGATTCGGGACGATGAGCATACCGTCAAACTCGGCGTGAACTACCGCTTCGGTTGGGGCGGCCCGGTGGCCGCACGGTACTAGAGCCTTTTCCGTTCCGATTGAATCGGAACGGAGGCTCTATTTCTTTGTTCGACGCGTTTTCTTGACGCGAACCGGCATCCACTTCGCTCGAAAACACTCTAAGGCGGTTTCCGATTAGATCGAATCCGAAAGGGCCGGCCTCGTGCCGGCCCTTTTGCGTTATGGGGCCCGACCGGATGCGGCCAGGGAGGCGCCGGTCAGGCCGAAAAAAATTTTTCGTCGTCACGGAACTTACGCGCGCGATCGGGTATTATGGTCGCCGGGTGGGGGTGGACAATGAAGATGCGTGGCTTGTCGTTAGCGTTGATGGTACTCGCGGTCGCCACGCCGGGCTTTGCCCAAACCGTGTTGAAATCCGAACCCCTCGTGCTTGCACCTTACGAAATCGCCTTCGTGCAGGACGCCTCATGTCCCGTTGGGCAGGTGCTCAAGGTCACCGGCGCGATCAGGGGTCTGCACCGCCGGAAAACCTGCGTGGCGCTCGCCGCCGAGCGGGCGTCGCTTGCGGTGGCGACGCCGTAAAGCCCGACGCTTGCTCTCCCGAAAGGCCTTGAGTCGTAAACGAGTTCTGAATCCCGTTAAAAATATCGCGCGAGACTCCCGGGATAGAATCGCCCGATGTTTTAAGGGCGATGAGAACGATCCTTACCACTTCAGGCGAGCGGATACATGCCGTGCTTTCGGCAGTATTGCTGGCGGCGTGCGCGGCGAATTTGATACTGGTGTGGGGACGGTTTTAGATTAGATCGCTAGATGCTGGTGCCGGTTGAGAGGATTGAACTCCCGACCTTCGGTTTACAAAACCTTGGGGTGGCGGCGAAGATTGCTGCGTCGGTGGACCCGGTTGCAGGCGAATGACATTGCTCGCCGCCCGTGCTGTAATGGCCAGGCAGATCATCGAAACGGGTTGTCATGACCGCCGCGCAATACGACGAGCAGTACGTAGCAGCCTCCGTGAAGCAAGCGCGGGGAATCTTGGAGGATATCCTCGGCAAACTCGTCTCGGCGGACGATCCGCAATTCGATGTGCTGCAGGCAGTTCTGGACGCTTCCGTCTCCGCCGGCATCACGTTCACAGAGGCAGCGTCCAATCTGGGCCTTGATATCACTACAGATCTCGTAGCCGTCTATCTCACCTGGATCATCGGCAAGTGGGAGAGGGGAGGCGCGGCGTACCACCGCACGGAAGGACCGAAGAGCGGCCCAGCGGGCGTGACCGGGGTTATGCTGGAGATCGTGAACAAGACCACCGCCGCCGAGTTGACCCGCAGCGGAGCTGAGCTCTACACGGCGCAATTTCGCGGCCATCTGCACGAACTCGCTGGGTGGGCCGAGGCGCGCGGTAACGCACCCGTGGCCTACAACGCCATGTCGCTCGTGCTCGGCTGCGGCACGCGACACGACGCCGATCGGGAGGCGCTGGCGCGCATCGCTCTTCGCCTTGCGGAAGATGCCGGCAAGCCACATCAGATCGCAGTGTGCGCCGCCGCTGTGGCAAGCGCCGTCGCCTTGGCCGCCGTCGGGTCGCCGGAGCGCCGGCTTGAGGCGTTCGACGCCTGCGAATATGCGATCCAGAGAATCGCGCGAACGTCGAAAGCGCAGCTGGCGGCGGCAGCGGAGCTCGGGGAAGCGCTGGAAGCGCATGATTTCCTCGGCGTACTTCGGCCGGGCATGTGGTTTGCCGTTCCGCAGGAGCTGCGCCCGGCTGCCGTCAAGAATCTGCCCAACGTCGATCTGGTAACCTCGATCGTCGACCACTCGAGCGGGTCAGCGCAGGACTGGCTGAACAAGCTGCTCGCCGCGCGCACGTGGGAGATCCATGTCGAGAATGCGCGCCTAGCGTTCGAGCCGCCGGCGCCGGCTTGCTTCCTCGAGACCGATTGGTTCACCTTCGCGTTCGAGCATCCTTCCTATCGACGTGCGGTACCGCATTCATCGTCGATTCTGAAGGAGGAGGACAGTGCCGCGGACGAGTTGCTCGTCGCGATGGCGCACGAGATAACCCACGTTGTCTGCCTGATCGGCGGCGTCGGATACGCGACGACGGCTTTGAAGATCGCAACCCAGTATATCGAGATCGCGATATGGAAGGAGCATTTGCGGCAGACCGGGACGGAGGGAGACCCGGCGAGCTTGCTCGACCATGGCGTAGCGCCGCTCAACGGCGCGAACTTTCGCGCTCTCTTTCCTGCCGAGCTGGCCCTCGATCTGACGCGCAAGATGCAGATACTGCACGACGTCTGGACACCGTGGTTCGAGGGCCTCGGCGTCATGGCGGAGGGCACGGACCCGAAGGATGACGAGCACACGATTGCCTTGCACAATTTGGCCGTCCTGCAGCTTGTCGATCATTATCCCCCCGACTCCGGAGACATGCTGGAGTATGTTGGCCAGCGCCAGCGCGAAATGGAGGATCGTCATTCGCTCGCCGTGCAACGGGCTGCGCCGCACCGGTTGCGCTACGAGCTTGAGCTCCAAGAAGCTCCGTATTTTGCCGGCTACCTTCTGGCACGGATGGTCATGGGGACGTGGCGCGAGACCTTGGATCGCGCAGTCTCGGGCACTGAAGCGTACATGCTGATGCTGCATGCCACGCGCTATGGATCTCACGCGGCCATTCCGCCGCTCGACCTGCCGATCGAAGAGTTCAGGACGAGTTGCGTCGGTCGCATGGTCGGCTGGATCCAGACGCTGGCGCGCGTCGATCGCGACGCACTCGCGAAATTTTTTGCGCCGGCGGACGCAAGCCAAGCTGCCTCGTTCATGTGGCGCGAAGGTCGGCTGGTTGAGGTCGGCGCGGCGGATCGTGCGGTGCGGGAGGACGTGGTGGAAAGGCAGATGCGGACGTGGATCGTGCAGGCGCTTTCATCCCTGTGCGGGGCGCTGGCGTCGGCGGATCGAACGAAAGGCGCGTCGCCCGGCGTTCGCGACCTCGTCGATCACATCGTTGCGCGGGATTCGAAATCGCTGCGCGAGGTCGGCGACGAGTTGCTCGACGCGCTGGTGGAGTTCGCCGATGGAATGATCACACGCGCAGCGCTGCTGCCGGTGGGGGAGGTCGATACCCGCTTCTGGCTCCACTGGGAGAGCGGCCGGATCTGGGTTCTGCTGCGCACGCGCGAGAAAAGCGCGGATACGGGCAAGCCCGGCTACGATGCCGAGTCCTTCGTGCTGGACGATGCGAGCAAGACCAGGCTGCGCCAGGAATGCGAGCGGCTGGCCAAGCCGCGGATGCGCGTGACCCGCATGGTCGACCTACGGCCGGGCCGCTTCGCCGGCACGCATTTTTTCGTCTTTTCCTACGGCGATTGGCTGGAAGTGCGGCCCGCCGGCCTGGCGACCGGGGCAATCCTCGACGATCCGCTGCGGATGAAGACGATCCGTGACAAGCTGAGCGGGAAAATCGGGCTGGAACTCGATCACCGGATCGCGGGGGCGCACCGGACGAAGCAGTGGCTGCGCGGCTTCACCACGTGGTGGATCGGCGATCAAGAAGTGCCGCTGTGGATGTGGCAGGTACATGTGCTGATGCAGGCCGACGAGGTGCTTATGGTCGACCGCGGCGCCGAGACGCGCAAGGCGGCGCGCGCGGCGCTCGCGGCCCTCGCGGCGAGTACGGCGATCGCCGGCGACATCGTCGATGTCGGATTCCCTGGATTGACGGAGACGCGGCCGGAGCACCGGACACCGCTGGTTGAATTCCTATTTCGCAGCGTGCGTGCGCCGGATGGCGGCGACTGGCTCGATCTCCATCATACGGAGCTGGAACCGTCGCTGGCGGAAGTGATCGTGCGTTCACATCTGGGCTGGGACGTCAGGCCCGCGGGTTGAAGGGGGGACCATGCAGATCGTGCTCGTGTTGGGGGAAAACGCATTTGACAATGCGCTAAAGGCGGCAAAGCGCGTCGGAACCGAGGAGATGGTCGCCTCAGGAGCGATGCGGACGCCTTTCGGCGCCGCGCTGAAAGGCCAGGCCACCGGCGTGTGGGACAAGATCGAGCTTGCGCTTCGAGCGGCTCACGACCGCGGAGTTCAAATCGCCCGACCGCTGATCGACGAGGCCTCTCATGCGCTGGACAACGTGATCGCCGCGGCGGGGAGTCTCGCCGGCGAAGTGAGGGCGTTCATCGCCGAGAAATTGCGGGGATTCATCGATGCGCTGATCGACGGAGCGCTTGCTCGACTGAAGACGGCCATACGGGTGGGCACGGTCGAGCTCAGGATCGCCAAGGTCGGCATTGCGCATAAGATCACGTTGAGCGGCGACCTCAAGGCATCGTTGGAGGAACTGTGCGCGCTAAGCGCTGTTGGCGAAATCAGTGTGGACGCGGAATACGCGGTGTGAATCGCCGGCTCGCAGAGAAATCCTCCGCACGGCGGGACGCGAGCTAATCCATTGCCGCCGCCTCGGGCGCGCCCGCGCCGCGGAGGATTGAGCCGACCACGGCTCTAAAGGGGTCTCAGGGCTACAACTGGAGACGCGCCCGATTAGCGCGATCAACCTAATGTAGCCCGGTGTAGCCCCACGGCCGTAATCATGGGAATGTTCCGAAAAGCTGGGCTACAAAAACTTGCAACCTTTTGATTTTATTGGTGCCGGTTGAGAGGATTGAACTCCCGACCTTCGGTTTACAAAACCGCTGCTCTACCGCTGAGCTAAACCGGCAAATCCTCTAGATCATGATGCGATTAAGCCCAATCGCATCATGATCTCATCTCTTTGTTTGAGCATGATCTTTTCGGAAAACCGGTTCCCACTTTTCCGGATCATGCTCAAGATTTCGACAAACCAGTCGATGTCTGAAAATTGTAGCCTGCCGCTCGCCATCGACGCCGGCGCGCCGTCAAATACCAGAGTTGTCCGGCGAGGGCTACAGGTTCGAAAACCCCGCAATCTCGCTGCGCCGCATGAAAAAGGCGGCCTGTGGCCGCCTCTTTTTGCCGTCTCACCGGGTGGATTTTTACAGCCTATGCGTGCTGCGATATCGCCAGCCTAGTGTTCCACCAGCCAGCCCTTTTGGTAGGCGACCGGCGGAATGGGCTGACAAGTCCACTCAGCGCGGGTGTCATAGCTGCCCCTCCATCGGTAAGCGGACCAGGACCAATAATCATACTTCTGACTGTAGGGATTTCCGGGGTCCCTCGGGTCGCAAGCTTGTGTTGCGGGGTGCTTCGCCACGGGCCTTGCTGTCGCTGGTCCCGTCAGAAGAGCCGCCGAAGTGCCAAGAATGATGCCAAGAACTCGGAGTTTCGTCATGGGTTTTTCCTTTCTTGTTGTGGTGACGAACAAAGCCAAGCAGAGAGGAGCCGAGCCGAAATACGCAGGTTTGCTTTTCCTTCGCTTCCCTCGTAACCGGTTCAAATACCCGCTCTCACTGCAAACACCATGGACCGGAAGATATTCCGAAGGCGGATAGCGTGATCTTCGAATCGATGTGAGAGTGTCGCTTCCGGCGGCGCGAAAGGAAGCAAGGGAGCATATGTTCGCAATTCTGGGGTTGGGCTTTCTCTTGGGGATGCAGCACGCGCTTGAGGCCGATCATATCGCCGCGGTGTCCAGCATTGCCGCGCGCCGCACGGATGTCGGCGATATCGTCAAGCACGGCCTGACCTGGGGGATCGGCCACACCCTGACATTGTTCGCCTTTGCCGGCGCGGCCATCGTCCTCGGCGAGGCCATCCCTGAGCATTTCGCGCAGCCGCTTGAGGTTGCGGTCGGCCTGATGCTGGTCGGTCTCGGCGCGCATGTGCTGTGGCGGCTGTGGCGCGATCGCGTGCATTTTCATCGGCACGATCACGCCGACGGTCAGGTCCACATTCACGCGCATAGCCATGCCGGCGAGACCGTGGCGCATTCGCGTGCTTCCCATCTGCATGCGCATGGTTTTCGCTGGCGCACGCTGTTGGTCGGTTTGATGCACGGCATGGCCGGTTCGGCGGCGCTTTTCGTGCTCGCGGTATCGCAGCCATCGAGCCCGGTTGTGGGACTAGGTTACGTCGCGCTGTTCGGCATAGGCTCGATGGTCGGGATGGCCGCGCTCTCGACCGTGATCGCGGTGCCGCTCGCGGTTTCCGCGCGCTGGTTGACCTGGGCCAATCGCGGGCTGCAAGGCACCGTCGGCATTGTCACCGTCACGATCGGCGTCATGACGATCGCCGCAACCGTGCCTGCGTAACCTTAACGTTTCCACACCATCCTCACTCGCCCTTGAACGCGCGCAAATGACCGCGCGTTAGGCTTACCGGAAATTTGGCCCGCGACTTTAACGCTTGGGTCCGCGCCCTGGCTTAAATTGCCGCTCTGCTTTTTTACCTTGCGCGTCAGCTCCGACGACTTGTTTTTCGGATATGCGCGCTGGAAATCGGAAAGCCAAAACCATGCGCGTTGGATCAGCCGCGACAATTGTCTTGGCGCTTTTGATTGAGACGGGGCTCCCGGCTGTCGCCGGTGGCGGCTTCGAGGTCGTGATTCCGGGCCGCCCAGGGGTGCCCATCGTCATCAACGGCATCGACGCGTCCTATGCCGTCGTTGAAGGCGATTGGGGCCTTAGCAAGGGCGAGCACGTGCAGCCCAAGGTCTATGGCGGCCGTCCGATCGATCCCGTCCCGAGGGTCGGTCATTACTACCCGACTTCGGGTCGACTGCCGGGTTACGGCCGCCTCGAAATCGAACCGCCCGCCAACCGCGTGCTGCCGCAACCGGCGGAGAGCTTTCACCAATCCTGGTCGGCGCAATCGACCCCGCAGCCGGTGCAGCCGGAGGTGCCCTTCTATCCGCCGCCGGTGATCTTCGCGCCACAAGCCGGTCAAGCTGGCACGGCGCAGGAGCCGGAGAATCGGCCGCATGAGGATGAGCACCGAAAACTCCGGAAGCTTCCCCACTAGATCCATGTCAATATGAAGAAGCAGGCCCATAGGAGAGGGGTCAGGGAGAGCGTGATGCGTCAAACGGTTTGTGGATTGGCAATTTCAGGATTGGTTGCGGCAATCGCGATAATGACCGCCGGCGCTGCGCCGGCGTCGGCGTGCGAGAGGCAGGCCTATGCCGGCCCGTGCGCGCAAGCCTACGGCCCCGCCTATGGCTATTCCGGCTGCTATGGCGGCTGCTCGGTCCACGAGCGGCTGCCCGATCCGGAGCTGCAATATCACTCCGTCATTCGGCGCCCGCAGTATTACTACGTCAATCAGGGACCGACCTATACCGGCCCCGGCGACTTCGCGCCTTATCCGACGTATCAGGAAGCATCCGTATCCGGTTGGGATACCTATCGCGCCCATCGGCGCTTGCCTACCTGGCGTCATCACGGCCAGCCGATCTTGCGCCGCCTTTACTGACAGCCGTCATACCCCGCCACCATCACCTGCTTTCGCGGGTGATGACAAGCGCGGGCGGGTAACCGCGTCATTCTTTAGCCTTTAGCGCATCAAGCCGAGCCGGCTGGCGCCGATATAGAGTGCCAGCACCGCCGCATTCGAGACGTTGAGGCTTTTGATTTCGCCGGGCATGTCGAGCCGCGCCACCGTGCTGCAGGTTTCGCGCGTCAATTGGCGCAAACCTTTGCCCTCCGCGCCAAGCACCAGCGCCAAGGGCTCTCGCAGAGCGACTGCGCCGAGATTTTCATTGCCCTGGCTGTCAAGCCCGACCGTCATGAAGCCGCAATCGTTCAGCTCGTTAAGCGCACGGGCGAGGTTTTGCACCGTGACGAGTGGCACGAGTTCCAGCGCGCCGGAGGCCGATTTCGCCAGCACGCCGGTCGCTTCGGGCGAGTGACGTGCCGTGGTGACGATGGCCTTGACCGCGAACGCCGCCGCCGAGCGCATGATCGCCCCCACATTGTGCGGATCGGTGATCTGGTCGAGCACCAGCACAATGCCCTCTTGCGTGAGCGTATCGATGTCCGGCGAGGGCAGGGGGTCGGCTTCCGCCAGGAGGCCCTGATGCACGGCATCCGGACCGAGGCGCTGGTCGATCAGCGCGGGCCGCACGATCTCCGGTGCCACGCGGGTCTCGATCTTCTCCTCGGAGAGCCGCCGCGCGGCGTTTTCGGTGAGCATGAGCTTGCGAATCCGGCGCTGCGGATTGGCAAGCGCCGCGGCCACCGTATGCCAGCCATAGAGGATGACCGGCCCGTCGGCGCTGCCCTCGCGGTCGCGCCAGGCCGGCCGGCGGCCAGTTTCGCTGCCCCGATCGGGCGCTTTGCCGCCGCCGCGCCGGAAATTACGCTTTCGATCGCGATCGCTCATGGCAGGCTTGTGTCACGGGTTCCGAATAATGGCAATTTCAGCCTCCTGGGCCATGTATTTAGCACCCGGCGTTGGTTGACTTTGCAGGGGCGCTTCGCCCATAAACGCGCCCAACCGGGAGCCTTGAGAGGCCTTCCGGTTTTCAGCGTCATCCATGGCCTGACCTCCGCCATTTCGGTGGGAGGGTTCGCGATGTTGTTGAGCGGGGGAGTGTCCCGAGTGGCAAAGGGAGCTGACTGTAAATCAGCCGCCTCATGGCTTCGAAGGTTCGAGTCCTTCCTCCCCCACCAGCCTGTTCTGCTGCACGAAATCGCCAATTTGTCATAGGTCGCCGAGGCTCTTCTCGCCGGAACGAGTGAAGGCCGCATCGTCGTAAATCGGCAGCTCCAGTCCGCTGTCCCGGAGCTTTGGCGACGCCTCTGGACGGAGCCGGGCGCCTTAGAATATATAAGCTTAGGAGACTAAGTTTTGATCCTGCATACGTGGTTCGGCGAACTGCCCTAAGTTGCTTGAGAGGAGAGCGAGCATGCTGACAGCTGTCGAAAACGAATTGCTGTGCCGGGTCGAAGGGGACGCCCCGATGGGCCGCTTGATGCGGCGTCATTGGGTGCCTGCGGTTTTGTCGGAACAGGTGTCGCGGCCGGACGGTGCGCCGGTGCGGGTCCAGCTCTTCGGCGAGAAGCTCGTTGCGTTTCGTGACAGCAACGGAAAGCTCGGCCTGCTCGGGGAGTCCTGTCCGCACCGCAAGGCGTCGCTCGCGTTCGGGCGCAACGAACAATGCGGCTTGCGCTGCCTCTATCACGGCTGGAAGTTCGACACCGAAGGCACTGTCATCGACATGCCGTCGGAGCCGAAGGCAAGCGCTTTGCCCGAAAAGGCAAAACATCTTTCCTACCCCACGCGCGAGGCCGGCGGGTTCGTCTGGACCTATATGGGGCCACAGGAGGCGATGCCGGAATTCGAGGCGCCGCCCTGGGCTCCGCATGCTGAGGCGCGGGTCGCGATTGCGAAGGTCGAGCTTCCCTGCAATTGGGCACAGATCATGGAGGGACAGATCGACTCGGCGCATTCCTCCACGCTGCATTCTTCCGACATGCGGCCCGCCAAGGGCGATGCGGCGGCAAAGGGAGATTACTGGGTCCGTCCCTCGACCGACAAGAACCCACGGATTCAGGTTCAACTCACCAATTACGGCATGCGATATGCCGCCATCCGGCGTCCGATCGTGAACGCGAATTCGCATGATTACGTTCGCATCACGACGTTTGTCGCGCCGTTTACGGCGCTGATCCCGCCCAACAGTACTTATAATGTCGCGAGCGTGATCGTGCCGCGCAACGACACCAGCAGTTACTTCCACTTCATCGCCTGGGCCGAGGGCGAGCAAGCCGGCATCGATACCGACGCATGGCGGAAGTTCTGCGTGCTGGTCGTCGGCGAGGATGTCGATGCGCATTTCCGCCCCATCAAGCGTCACGCCCACAACGATTATCTTCAAGACCGTGCGTCGATGGAGCATGGCAGTTTTACCGGCATCGCCGGCATTCCAAACCAGGACATCGCGATGTGGGAATCGATGGGGGTCATCGCCGATCGAACCCAGGAGCGTCTCGGCGCGAGCGACATTGCGATCGTCCAGTTCCGCCGTTTGATGATCGACGCCGTCAGGACTTTCCAGGAAGAGGGGCGGGTGATCGGTCATATCGCGCCGCGGCTTGCCCAGGCGAGGCTCCGTTCCTACCAGGGCGTGGTCGAAAAATCGGTATCCTGGCGAACGCTTGGCGCGTCGGACGAGGAGGTGAAGGTTCTCACCGGCCTCGAAGAGGATGAGACCGACAAGGAAATGGCCGGCGCGGCCGCGTGATGCGATTTCATTTAGCCGTATCATGATCTAAAGAGAACAAAACCTCGGGAGGATCTATGGGCGTCCGCGTTATTCTTGTTGTTGCCGCGCTGCTTCGATGCGTAACCTTTGCCAGCGCCGCGGACACCCGGGATATCAACGTGATATTGCCGCTGACCGGCGGGGGAGCCTTCCTCGGCAAGTCCGAGCAGCAAGCGCTTCTGCAATATGAGAAGGTGGTGAATTCGACCGGCGGCATCCACGGCACGCCGCTCAAATTCGTTTTCCACGATGACCAGAGCAGTCCGCAGCTCGCCGTTCAGCTCGCCAACCAGGTCAAGTCCACCAATCCGCCGGTCATTCTGGGCTCGGCGCTGGTCGCGCTATGCAACGCCATGGCGCCGCTGATGAAGGAGGGGCCGCTGCTTTACTGCTTCTCTCCCGGCATCACCGTGAACGGCGGCAGTTTCGTCTATAGTTCGAGCATCTCGACCAAGGAGCTCGCCGGCGCACTGTTGCGGTATTTCGGCCGCAAGGGCTGGAAAAAAGTGGCGCTGATCACCTCGACGGATGCGAGCGGGCAGGACGCCTACCGCAATTTCAAGTCATTGGTCGGAAGCGAAGGCCACAAGGATGTGGAGCTGATCGCGGAAGCGCAGATGAACCCGACGGATGTCAGTGCTTCCGCCCAGATTGAAAGACTCAAAGGCGCCGGTCCCGACGTGTTGGTGGCATGGTCGACCGGAGGGCCGATCGGCACCATCTTCAAAGCGATCCGTGACGCAGGCGTGGAAGTGCCGGTCGCAACCACCAACGGCAATATGACCTACGCGCAGATGGCGCAGTATGCGGCGTTCCTGCCCAAGGAGCTCTACATCCCGGCCGCGGATTTTCTCAAGTCTTCGCGTCCGGTCCAGGCGAACGAGGCCTCAGCGGCCAAGGAATTCTTCTTCAAGGCATTCGAGGGCACCGACATCAAGCCGGATGGACCCTCGACCTATGCCTGGGATCCGGCGCTTCTCGTCGTGGAAGCGCTGCGCAAGCTCAAGCCCGATGCAACGGCCGAGGACCTCCGGGCGTATTTGCGCGATCTCAAAGGCTTCGCCGGCATCGACGGCATCTACGATTTCAAGGCGGTGCCCAATCGCGGGCTTGACGAGTCGAATGTCGTCGTCACACGCTGGGACCCGGCCGCCCAGACCTGGGCAGTGGTGAGCGATCCGCTCGGCATCCCGCGAGCAAAGTGATCGGACAGGGTAAGCGCAAGTGCTGGAGTTCCTGCAGATCTGCGTCGGCGGGCTGGTCGTGGGCTGCATCTATGCCGTGATCGCGCTCGGTTTCTCGCTGGTCTTTCGCGTCACCGGTACGATCAACCTCTCGCAAGGCGGCTTTGCCATCGTGGCCGCGATGACCGGCTACACGCTGGGCGTCGATTGGGGGTGGCCGCTATGGGCTGCGGTTCCTCTCGCGGTGGTCGCGACCGTCGCGATCGGGTTGGTGCTCGGTGCCTTCACCTTTGTGCCGGCGCTCGATCGGCTCTCCAACGCCAATACCCTGATGCTGACCGCCGGCCTCTTGACGATGCTCGAGGGCTTCGCGCTGGTGGTCTGGGGCAGCCAGCCCTACGCCATGCCGCCGTTTTCCGGCGAAGCGCCGCTGGTGTTCGGTCCGATCAGGGTACCGACCCAAGCCTTTTGGGTTCTCGGCGCGACCGCGGTCTGCATCGCCGCGCTTTGGTTCCTGGTCGCGAAAACCAAGCTTGGAAAGGGGCTGCGGGCGTGCGCCGAAAATCCCGCCGCCGCGAGCCTGATGGGAATCGATGTCCCGTGGATGACGCTTTTAAGCTTCGGTCTGGCGACCCTGATTGCCGCGATCGCCGGCGTCACCGTAGCGCCCACCACCTCGCTGCAATTCGACACCGGTCGCCTGTTCACGATTTCCGGCTTCGTCGCGGCCGCGATCGGCGGAATCATGTCCTTCCCCGGCGCGATCATCGGAGGCCTTTTTCTCGGCCTCGCGACCCAGTTGGCCACCGCCTATATTTCCTCGCTGTTCTCGACCGCCATTGCGCTACTCATGCTGCTTGCGGTGCTGATCTGGCGTCCGTCCGGCCTCATCCAGGCGGGCGCCTCCAAACGCCAGGACACGCGGGACGAGGGCAAGGCGGTCGGGCATGCCGCCAAACTCCCGGCGAGCTTCGTCTGGCCTCTTGCGGCGCTCGCTTTGTCGGGCGCCGTCATCATTCCCTTTGTGGTGACCGATAACGGCATCCTCAGCGGACTCGTCATCGCCCTCATCCTGTTCATGACGCTGATGGGTCTCGACGTGCTCATGGGCTATGCCGGGCAGGTCAGCCTCGGCCAGGCCGGCTTCATGGCGATCGGCGGTTATACGTCGGGCTATCTGTCGATCAATTACGAACTCTCGCCGATACTTGCGATTCTCGCGGGCATCGGCGTCTCGCTTGTTTGCGCGCTTGTGCTGTCCGTCGTGACGCTTCGCTTGAGGGGACTTTATCTCGCGCTGGCGACGCTCGCCTTCGGGCTGCTCGTCGATTCCTGCGCGGTCGGCTTTCTCGATATCACCGGCGGCCCGTCCGGACTTGTGGGTATTCCGTCCTTTTCCGTCGCAGGGTTCGAGTTCGCAACGCCGCGCGCGATGTACTACGTGGTGTTCGCGCTGGACGTGATCATTTTTCTTGGGCTAACGGGCGCGATGCGCTCGGGCTTCGGGCGGGCGCTCAAGGCGATCCGTTCCGACCAGATGGCGGCCGCCGCGCTCGGCATCAACACCGTCCGCTACAAGCTCGCCGCCTTCATGATCAGCGTGACGCTCGCCTCGCTCAGCGGAAGCATGTACGCGTTCTTCTTCAATTTCCTGTCGCCGGAAATGGTCGGGACCGGACGGTCGCTCGAACTTGTCGCGATGCTGATCGTCGGCGGCGAAAGCACGCTGCTCGGCGGATTGTTTGGCGCGTCGCTGCTGACGCTGCTTCCGACCGTGTTTCAGCCGCTCGCGATCTACAAGACATTCGCCTCGGGCGCTCTCTTGGTCGCGAGCTTCCTTTATTTGCCGCAAGGCCTGTACGGCGCCGTCGTTCAAATGGCGATCCGGCTGTCGCGGTCACCGCGCGAGACCGCATCAAAAACCTCGGCGCGGGCGCTATGACGACCATGGCGGACACTCAGCCGGATGCGTCGGTGAGCTCGAACTCCGTGCTCAGCGTGCGCCATCTCACCAAGAGTTTTGGCGGCCTGAGGGCGACCAACGACGTGACGTTCGACGTGGCGCCGCATCAGGTGACGGCCTTGATCGGTCCGAACGGGGCCGGAAAAACGACCGTCTTCAACCTGATCACCAATATCCTTTCCAAGGACGCGGGGCAGGTCCTGTTTCTGGGGCGCGATCTTGCCGGGATGTCGGCGGTGAAGATCGCCGATATGGGGCTGGTCCGCACCTTCCAGTCGGCGCGGGTTTTCCCCGGGATGACCGCGATCGAAAACGTGATGGTCGGCGGACACCGGCTCGCATCGCACTCCGGCGCCAGCCAGACACTCTGGCTGACGGCTGCGAGAAACGAAGAGCACCGCATTCTCCGCCGCGCCGAAGAGATGCTGGAACTGGTTGGCCTTGCGCCATTTACGGATACGCACGCCACCGAACTGCCGATGGGCGCCCAAAAACTGCTCGAAGTCGTCCGCGCCCTGATGGCACAACCAAAACTTCTATGCCTGGACGAGCCGGCGGCTGGGCTGAACGACACTGAGACGCAGGAATTGGCAAATTTGCTGCGCGCGATCCGAACCCTTGGAATTCCGGTTCTGATCGTGGAACACAACATGTCGTTGGTGATGAATGTGGCGGATCATGTCGTCGTCATCGATTCCGGAGCCATCATTGCTTCGGGAACGCCAGCGGCAATTCAAAAGAACAGCCGCGTGATCGAGGCCTATCTGGGACGCGAAGACGATGCCGCTTCTTGAACTCAAGTCTGTTTCCGTCGGATACGGGCGCAATCGCGTCCTGCAGAACGTCAACCTGACGCTTGAGCGCGGGGAGATCGTGACCCTGCTCGGTGCGAACGGCGCCGGAAAATCGACATTGGCGAAGACGATTTCCGGGCTTCTCCGCACTGAGGCCGGGCTCATTCTACTGGATGGCGAGTCGATAGGGACCATGCCCCCGGCCGAGCGTTTACGTCGCGGGATCGCTCACGTTCCCGAAGGCAGGCAGATTTTCGCGGGCATGACGGTTGCCGAGAATCTCGAGCTTGGCGCCTACGCCTCGTCCGGATCGGATTATTCCGAGCGGCTTGAAACCGTATGGACGCTGTTTCCGATCTTACGAGAACGCATGAAGGATCTCGCAGGTAACTTTTCGGGAGGGCAACAGCAGATGTTGGCGATCGCCCGAGGTCTTATGGCGAAGCCGAAGATTCTGCTTCTCGACGAGCCGTCTCTTGGCATTGCTCCGCTTCTCGTCGACGAAATATTCCGGCTTATCGTCACCTTGCGAGCCCAGGGAATCACCATTCTGCTCGCAGAGCAGAATGCGCGCCAGGCGTTGTCGATCGCCGATCGGGGATATGTCTTCGAAAACGGAAAAATCACCCTTTCGGGCCCCTCGAAGGATTTGCTGAACTCCTCAGAAATCGCGGAGCGATATCTTGGCATGGGGAGCGCCACCGAAGTTTCGCAAGCCGCGAGTGCCGCGCTGGCGGCTAAGCTCCATACGGTCTTGTCTTCAATCTCTTAAGGGTCGATCATGGGAAAAATTGCGCTCTCTATTGCAACCGGCGACTACGATCGCGTGAGACCGCTCGTTAGCGGCGCCGTGCAGATCGACGGCGTCGATCCCACCTTCGCGCTGCTTGCACCCGAGGAGATGTTTTTTCGAGCATTCAGGCACGCCGATTTTGACGTCTCTGAATTGTCCTTGTCCAGCTACGTCCTGAAGGTGGCGCGGGGGGACTGCCCATACATTGCGATACCGACCTTTCCGTCGCGGGCGTTCAGGCACAATGCGATTTTCATCCGCAATGACCGCGGAATTTCCAGCCCCGCCGATCTGCGTGGCCGGCGGATCGGAGTTCCGGAGTATCAGCTTACGGCCAATGTCTGGGCGCGAATGATTCTCGAGACCGATTACGGGGTAAAGCCCGCCGACATCATCTGGGTGCGCGGCGGCTATGAGACGCCTGGAAGGATCGAGAAAATCAAGATTGAGCTTCCGGCGAACGTCCGGGTCGAGGAGGCCCCGGCGGGTTCGACGCTGTCGCAACTGTTGGCTGAGGGGAAAATCGACGGGCTGATCGGACCTCGCGCGCCGTCACCATTCGATGCCGGACATCCCAAAATCTCCTGGCTTTTTCCCGATCCCGCATCCGCCTCGCTCGATTGGTACAGCCGCACCAAGATCTTTCCGATCATGCACGTGCTCGGAATAAAGCGGACCTTGGTGGAGCGTTACCCGTTTTTGCCCGGCAGCATTGCCAAGGCGTTCGAAATCTCAAAGATGGTGGCGCTGGAGGCGCTGACGGACACGTCCGCCTCGAAAGTGACGTTGCCGCTGGTTGACGAACATTTGCGGCGCGTGCGACGGATGATGGGACACGATTTCTGGCCGTACGGTTTGGAAGCAAACCGCACGACGTTGAAGGCGTTTCTCCAGACCCACCACCAGCAAGGACTTTCCTCCCGCTTGGTCGAGCCGGAAGAACTCTTCCATGCTTCGACGCTGGAATCCTATGCGATTTAGCGCGAGCGCTATGGCGTTGTAGCCACGCATCCTTAGAGGCGCGCAAGGGCGCACCTCAGGATGACGCTTGTGTCAATCGCCGTCATATTGAGATGCGAGCGAAGCGAGCCTCGGAGGATGGCGGCTCGCGCCGAAAACGCGTTTTCGCTTTAGCTAGGCGGCAACGCCCTCACATAGCGCGGCCCCGCCGAAGACGGAGCAGCCGCACCAAGATCGATCGTGAAGCCGAACTTCACCACATCGTCCTCACGATGGAACGTGTAGTTGAACAGCGGCGCCCATCAAGATTAAATGCTTTGCATGATGTACCGTAGGGTGGTACATATACCCGTCATGGAGCGGCCATATGATCGCGAGCTTTCGGGACGAATGGCTGCGGGCCTTTTTCATCAAGGATATCCGCGCTCGGAACATTCCATCCGATCTCGAAAGCCGGCTCTTTCGCAAGCTTCAAATGATCGACGACGCGACGACCGATCAGGATTTGCGCGTGCCGCCTAGCAATCACTTCGAAAAGCTGCGCGGAAATTTGGTAGGGTTCCACTCGATCCGCGTTAACGAGCAATGGCGTTTGGTGTTCCGATGGGACAGCGGCCGAGGCGAGGCGGAAGGCGTTTATCTGGACGATCACAGCTATAGATGAAGCGAGGCGAGCCATGCTGACGACGAAGCGTAAGCCGGCCACGGTCGGCGAGATTTTGATGGAGGAGTTCATGCAACCCCTCGGCTTGACCCAAGCGGCCCTTGCCGAGGCGATGGGTGTGCAGCGCAAGCACGTCAACGAGCTGTGTAACGATCGCCGGAATGTAACGGCGTCGACGGCCCTCATCCTGGCGCGGGTGTTCGGCAACAGCCCCGACTTCTGGCTTAACGTGCAGCGGCGAAGCGATCTGTGGGAGGTGATGAACAGTCCCCGCGCGCGCAAGCGAATCGAGCGCGCGACGCCGCTAGGTACTGCGGCTTGATGTTTGTTGCCGGGAAGGGGGCGTTCTAGATCATGATGCAATCAAGTCGAATCGCGTCATGATCTAAAGCGCGATGGTTTTAGGTCGAATCGCCATCGCGCTTTAGTTTATTGTTTAAGCATGATCTGCGCGCAAACGCGCTTCTCGCGTGGAAAACCGGTTCCCACCTCGCGTCAAGTGCGGGCAGGCTTTTGAGGTATTATGGCGCAAACGCCACAAGAATTTTGAGCGGCAGTCGCTACCTCTCCGGCAACAACGGAGACAACCATGCGAAGACCGACACGAAGCCCATTTCATCGCCAGCCATTCAGACGCTTGAGAGGCTACACTCCGAACTTGGCGGACAGATTCTAGAGAACAAGGAAGAGGCCCAGCGCCTAGCCGGCCAAATGCTTCACGTTGAAGCCGTCATCAAGATGCTGGACCCGACGTTCAACTTGCGGCCCACCATCAACCTCAGCCACCTTGCCTTTACCGCCGACGACACGGCCCTTCATTTCCTCAGCCATAGCTTCGCGCAACTTGTGCAGCAACACGAATGCCGACTTGTAGGACAAGCCCAGATCGCGGCTGAGGGCCAATGCGCTCTTGCCCTTCACTTCGTTGCAGAACACGGCAATGGCTGCCAGATAGCTCCGCAGGGGCAGCTTGTGGCTGGCGAACGGAGTCCCAGACGTGATGGTGAAATCGTTCTTGCAGCCGTTGCAGCGGAAGCGGAGCGCGCCGTTCGGGCGGCGGGCTTCGTAAGCCTCGACCGAACCACAGGGCGGGCAACCCGGAACGCCGTTGGTATCACCCAGCGGATCGCCTTGAAGGCCGTCTCGGCTTCCACATCAGTCATGCGGAACACCTGAGCCAGGCTCAGGGTCTTTGCCGCTTTGCTGAGGAGGAAGTGCTGGGCCATGTTGCTATCTAACTAATACGATAGCTAACGAATATGATAGGTTTGACAGTCTGTCAACAACTATCTATCATATTTGTTAGGTTACGTATTCGTTAGGAGACGCCATGGGACTTGCAAAGACTGAGGAGGAATGGGGTACCCGCGCCAGTGCGTTCCTCAAGGCCAAAATGAAAGAGGCCGACATCACCTATGCCGAGCTAGCCAAACGGCTGAAAAAACACGGCCTAAAGGAAACTGAGGCCGGAATCACAATGAAGCTGAAAAGGGGGACGTTCGCGGCCACGTTCTTTCTGGCCTGCCTTGCGGCGCTGGAATTGGACGGGGTAGTATTAGAGGAGATATAGGGGGCAGAAGTTGCGGCGTCGGGAAAAGCTATTTTGGCTCTGCGCTGGTGCGGCCCTGATCGTTCTCTTTCTTTCGATCATCCCTAGCCACTACGAAATATGCGAAGTAGCTGAAAAGACCAAGGAAAAAGACTGCGCCAGCTATCAGGTCGCTCAATTCCTTTTGATTAAAATCCCTCAGTTTCTTGACGTTCACAATTGGCTTATCACGGCGCTTTTCGCTGGCCTCGTCACCTTGTTTACGTGGCGTCTGTGGCAGGCCACTAATGAGTTGAGGGTCTCCACTGACAAGCTTTGGGATGCTGGCGAGCGTCAACTGGCGCACGGGACCAAAACTGCCGAACGGCAATTGCGGGCTTATATATTCGCCCATCCGGCAATGTTGACCGTCAAACTGAGGCATGCAACGGGATCGATTGGAAAGTTCACCGTTAGATACGAAACCAAAAACTGGGGACAAACCCCGGCTTATCGCATTAGGAATGCCGCTTTCATAAGGAAGTTGCCGTCGCCGCTGCCTGATGACTTCGCCATTGTCCCCCCAATATGGAAGGACCAAAGAAATGTCAGTCTTGGTCCCGGCCAAAGCATGTTTAGCGATTGCTCCGAATCCTATTCGCTCACTAAGGGTGAGGGATATTATATCATTGGGCTGATCGAATATTTCGACACCTTCGGACACGAAAAAAGGACTACTAAATTCTGTTACACCGTCGATGTAGAAGCCTTCGTTGCTGCAAATGCCGGGGGAACGTCTCCCGGCGGCAGCGACGTAGCATTCGGCATCGCCCAACAACATAATGAGGCTGATTAGAGCGGCCCAGGCCGCCCGCGCAGTCACTTTCCGCCCCCGGTGGCGTTTGCGCCATAATACCGGGCTTTTGCGCTAACACGGCCATACGGTGCGGATCATGCTTTAGGTGCGAGGATCGAACAATGGCACTCATCCGAATAGAGCCGAAAGAGGACCCTTCAACGAACCTCTATTATCTTGAGATCTTTCTTCCGGCCGAGTCTCAGCAGCCGTTCGTGACGACCGAGCCGCGCTACAAGACGGCGGCAGCCGCCGAGAACGACATCATTGCCATCATCGCGTCCCGCGCCAACAATCCGCCGGCTGGGCGCTGAGGCGTGAGGCAGGTTCAGACCTGATGGTGCAGGTCGATTTCTCGCCCGGTTTCGGCGGATGCCAGAATGGCCAGACAAATTTCGAGTGTTGCGAGGCCCCATTCTCCGGAATGCAGCGGCGGCCGACCCAGAACGGCCGCGTCGTATAATTCATTGACGACCTCCGCGCGTGGAATCCGCGGTGGAGGGAGTTCTTCGACGCGACGCTCCTCGTCGCCATAGACAACCACGGCCTGGGGTGTGGGCCGAAGATCGGCCCGCTCACAACTCACCATTACAAATCCGAAATGATTATGGGAAGCATCCGCGACGGCGCTGAAGGCGTCACTGCCGGCCGGCCCGTAGGCGCGCCGGTTTTTCATTTCAATCTCTTCGGCCGGAGTCTTCGCGTTTCGTAAAGCCAGCCTGGCCTTCCCGTAAGAGTTGGTGACGTCACGCCTTTGACCGAGTTCACCCCACCATCCATTGAACTCGTCGGTGTCGAAATGCGCGTAGCCGCTGTAGGTCAGCGACGCGAAGCAGTCGTCTTCGAACTTGATCTGGGCGTTGTAGGCCCCTTCCGTAGGGCGCGCCGGATCCCAGCGTCTCGTGAACGCCCGAACCGTTTTCGCGCGTGAGCCCGCCAGCAGCCGGACGATGTCCACCTGATGGGCGGCCTGGCTGAACACCACGCCGCCGCCGGCTTCTGTGTCCAGCTCTTCTGGGCGGCGCGGACGGTAAAGGAAATCCGTGAAATTCAGCGCATTGATCATGCGGACGCGCCCGTAGGCACCCGTGCGGATCATGTCGCGGGTGTGCAGATAGGGGAGGTCGTAGCTGTGGCTGTGGCCGACCAGGAGTTGGATTCCGCACTTTTTTGCGGCGGCAATCATTTCCCGGCCATCGTCGAGCGTCAGCGCCATGGGCTTTTCGACAAGGATGTGCTTGCCATGTGCCGCCGCTAGCTTGACGTGATCGAGGTGGAACTGGTGCGGTGAGGCCACATAAACGGCCTGGACTTGCGGGTCGGCGCAGAGGGCTTCCGCACCCTCGTAAGTCTTCGCGCCAAAGTCCAAGGCGAAGCGCTCGCGTGCGTCCGATCGCGGATCGCTGGCCGCAACCAGCGCGATCAATGGATGGGAAGCAAAAGTCGGCAGCATGAGGGTAAAGGCGCGCCCCAGACCGATGACACCCAGCTTGAGCCGTTCGTTCACGATGATTCCCCCGACCTAGATATCGAGCGTAAGCGACGGTGATTTGGAACGCGACACGCAGATCATGATCTCGCTCTTTTTTTCCCGGTCGGAGAGCACGAGATCGCGATGGTCGGGCTCGCCTTCGGTGAAGCGGGTGCGACAGGTTCCGCAGGTGCCGCTTTCGCACGAGCTTGCGAGCACGTGGCCCTGTTGGCGAAGCGTATCCAGAATGGAAACGCCGGCTGCGACTTCGTAGCTCTTGCCGCTTTTGGCGAGTTTGACCTCGAAGGGCCTGTCGTCCGCATGGGGTGCGGATGCCCCGACGAAATCCTCGAAGTGCACGGCCGAATCCGACCAATGACCGGTCATGTCGCGGACCGCGTCCATCAGGCCGCGCGGCCCGCAACAATAGAGATGAGCGCCGCGCTGTTCTTCCAGCACGGGCCAGAGGTCGTAAGCCTGATTGGGCTCGCCATTGTCATGGTGGAGAATGACCTTGCCGGCAAATTCCGGAGCGCTGAACTCCTCGCGAAAGGCCATCGCCTGTTGTGTCCGGGTGAAATAGTACAGGGTGAAGTTCTGCTTACCCTGGCGGATGCAGTGAAGGATCATCGCTCGGATCGGCGTGATGCCGATACCGCCGGCGATGAAGATGAAGTGCTTGGGCTCGAAGGCGGCCATTTCGAATTCGTTGGCCGGCGGCTCGACGGCGATCCGGTCGCCTTCTCTCACGCTTTTCGTGAAACTCAACGAACCGCCCCGGCCCGAGGACTCCTGCTTGACGGCGATGACGTAGCGGTCGCGTTCGCCGCTGTCGTTGCAGAGCGAGTAGCGGCGCTTCTGACCGGAGGGTGCTGTGACCGTGATATGGGAGCCCGGCGTGAACGGAGGAAGCTCGGCCCCGGTCGGCGACCGCAGCTCGAACAGGAACACGCCGTCGGCGATCTCCGACTTTTGCCGGACCGTCAGCACCAGCTCCCGGGCATCGGGATCGACACTCATACCACCCTCATGGCAGAATTCACTTGATACTTAGCTTGCTAAGCGAATAGCACATCCCGGGATATCGGCAAAAGCGAGCGGTCGCAATCGCCGCTTCTCGGCGAACGGTGAGGGGCGCCATTGACCACGAGGAAGCCAACGAAGTCCGCCAAGGCCCAACCGCGCGGCAAGGCCGCCGGCGATGATGTGGATTTTCCGTTTACGGAGAGTGTGGGCTATCAGATCCGCTCGGCTCACCGGGCATTGCAACGCTTTCTCCAGTTGAAGATCGAGCCTCACGGCGTCACGCTGGGCATGTGGTATTTCCTCCGCGCGCTATGGCATGAGGACGGCCTTAACCAGCGCGAGCTTTCCCGTCGCGTGGGCACCATGGAGCCAACCACGCTGAGCGCGATCCTGAACATGGAAAAAAAGGGGCTGGTCCGCCGGGTTCAGAACAAGAAGGATCGCCGGAAATGGCATGTGCATCTCACCCCGAAGGGGCGCGCGCTGAAAGCCGAGCTCATTCCGTTGGCGAGGGAGGTGGTTGCCACCGCCGTCCAAAGTCTTTCCCGAAAGGAGACAAAGCAGTTATTGGAAGGCTTGGCCGAAGTTCAAAAGAACCTGCACGCCACCGTCTCGCAGCTCGACGAGATCAGCTCCAGGATGGTCGAATAGAGCCGTGGCCGTGCGACCGCGCGGACCCGCTCACGCCGACTTCCCCTTGCGTTTTTGCGCCGATTGCGCCTTCCACAAATCCCACGGGCGTTGCACTTGCCCCTCAACATTGGTCACGCAGGCCAGACCCTCAGCCTCGGTCAAATAAATGACTTCGCCAAGCTGGCTCGCCGCAAGCTGATACTGCGCATTCAACTCGGCGTAGACGGCGCGATAAACCGCCCGTGGGATCGAGTCGCCAACCACGGTGGAGCCGTGGCCGCGCATCAGGGCGATGTCGGCATGGTCGAATTTCTCAGCCAGCGCGCGACCGAGCGCGTTGTTGCTGATCAAGAGGTCGGTTCCGTCGCCGCCGGCCTCGCGGATTTCAAACACCGGCGCGTTCTGACCGATGAAGCCAGCCATGTGGAACAACGCGCGCAGCTTCGCTCCCTTGACCACGCTCAGCGGCACGATGGAATGCGAGTGGCTGTGCACAATGGACATCACGTCCGGACGGCGGCGATAGATTTCACCGTGGATAAAGCGCTCCAGATAGACACGACGGCCTGCGGCGTTGACGGGGTCGCCGTCGAGGGTGAACTCGATGATATCTTCCGCCGTCACCGCGCCGGGTGCCATATTGCGTGCCAGCAGGAAACGGTCATCGCGCGCGTTGTGGCGGACGCTTATATGGCCGAACGCATCGACCACGCCCTGATCGAAAAGGATGTGATTCGCCGCCACCAGATCGGCAATCAAGTCCGCCGAGGCAGCCGGGCCAGGCTGGGCGCTGTCGTCCACGGCAACGGAAGTTGGATGACTGTGCGTATGAGTTTTTGAGGCGGACATCGGGGTCAGTTCCTTATTCTTTGGGCAGATCGACTACCAGCGAGCGTGCGCGGCAGCAAATCATACCCGCCGCCTTTTCAACAATCGTCAACACGAAGTCGTTGATATTGCCATCAACGCTCCCCACTGCTTCCTCACCTATTTCGTAGGCGTCGTCGTCATGGCGAGGGCCGTCGTCACGACCTGCTAACGCTTGCGATTCGGCCATCACCGCCGGCTACGTCGTCTTCACGAATCGCAATCCGCTTTGGGCCCTCGCGGTCGCCGCACTGGCCGGAATCGCGCGCATCCATCTGCTTTTCTGAGCCGCGGAAAGACTTGGCTCGCGCTATGTCGGCCGATGCAGACGAGAGATGATTCTACACCGCCCGCCATGCCGGCTTCGACGGGTCCGTCAGCTTGAAGTCAATCGGTCCTATGCCGCAAATTGCGATAATCGCCGGCTCGGCATGGCCGCGGATGACCCCATCGTAATGCGGTGTACCAGCGACGCGGCGAACGAAGCTTCCGGCGGGGACGGGCACACAGGACGCCGGGTCAAAATCTTCACCGCTGTTGCACCACCACGTGCCGGATACCACCACACTCAACCGATCGGTAACATAAGTGTGCGGCGCGCTCATATAGCCGGGCCACCAGCGCACGAGCGTTAGATATAGCCCCGGTTCGTTAGTTGAGCCTGCCAGCGGACACATATCCACGCTGCGCTCCGGGAAGCTCTTGTTCGAAACCCACTTGAGATCTGCCGGGGGCTGGATGATGGTTTGCGCAGGGTTGATCGGGCTTGCCCCGGCCTCGCTCACCAACATCCCAGGCAGTGTCGCCAGCAGGGACGCGAGAAGCACGTCCCGTCTCGATGTATCCATGTTGCTATACCTCCCGTTGTTTGTCTTTATACAGGAACCAGACTGCCGCATTCTAAAGCTTTCAACAATGCACGATTAAGCAACCGATGACGCAAATTCCGCCATCTCATCGGATGTTCCAGCAAGCACGCGGCATGCACGAGAGGATTGAGGTGACCGGGGGCCGGAATTTGAACGTAGAGATAGGAGGCAATATGGGATTAGCGAAGGCCGAATGGATTGAGGTCCAGGAGCGTGGGTGGTCAGCGCCAGACACGCACGTTTGCGCAGATTGCGTCGAGGATTTTTACCTCAGGGACCTCGTTCATAAATTGGCCTCAGCTCACACTTGTGACTATTGCGGTCGTTACGCTGGGCAAGCTATCGCGGCAGAGGCCAGCGTGGTGATTGAAGCTGTGTACGACACTATTCATGCCTATTACGGCGAACCCACCGATGCCGGCGTTCCGTCCGACGGCGGCTTTATTATTTCACCTATCGACATTGTTAATGTTCTAGGCGAACTGGATTTTGACGGGCATCCAGATTTCTTACAGGCCGTTATCGATGCTGAAGCGAACGGCAATGACTTCGTATCGGTCGCCGACGGAAACTGGGCGGGAAGCCATCCGCATGAAGTTCTATCATCGGCCTGGCACTCATTCAGCGAAGCGATCAAGCACAAAACGCGCTTCCATTTTATAAACACGCCGCGTTCGGACGTGGCATCGCCATACGAAATTGATATCGCGGATGTGTTGCCTGCTATTGCAGAGCGTTTGCGCCCACAGATGCGGGCGCTTCCAGTCGGCACAGCAGTGTACCGTGCGCGAGTGCGCGGACGCGGCGAGAAGTGGCAACCGACGGTGGACCAGATGGGGCCACCGCCCAAATCGAAGGCATCTGCGGGGCGCATGAATCCCGCGGGCATTCCCTATCTCTATACCGCCTTCGATAACACCACGGCGTGGCGCGAAGTCGGCATCATGGGACGTACGAGCAGGACTGTATTTACGGCGACCTTTGCGTTGACGAGGCCTCTATGGGTCATGGATCTGACCGCGTTGCCGCCGGTGCCGTCTTTGTTCGACGTCGCGAGTAAAGAAGTACGTGAGCAGGCATTGATCGTGCGTGAATTTGTCGAGGCCATTGGCACACCGGTAACCAAGGACGGACAAGAACACATCGACTATGTCCCGTCTCAGGTGATCTGCGAGTATCTAGCCCAGGTTTTCGAGCCCGGAGAAGGTAGGAGGCTAGGGGGGCTGATCTATCCCAGCTCGGTACAGGACGGCGGAAAGAATCTCGTGGTGTTCCCTGAGGATCGATATGGGGGGACATTTCACGGACTGACGTTCGTCAGCGTTACGCCATAATGCCAAAATGGATTCAATATCCCACACAATATTTCGGCGAAGGGTCAGTAGCCGACATCCTGCAACGTATAGCGTCAAGGCTTGCTGACAAGCGCCTGCAGCTCGTGGACGTAGCCTGTCTGCGCCAGGAAAGATTCGTTTTCTTCCACGATCACCACCTTCGCGTCGCGCACGCTTTGGAAATCGGCATCGGTGAGGCCTCGTTTTAACTCGCGGTAGGGCGTGCCTCCGTAGCGGCCGGTCTTTGCGTAGTAATAGAGGTTCAGCTCGCTCAGGCAATTGCCTTCAATCATGAGGCGCGCCGGCAGATGGCCGAAGCTGCTGGTCACCATCGCTATCTTGAGCTGTCGCGCCGGATGATCCGCGCAGGAGACCGAGGGCAGGAGTTTCACGATCGGCGTCTGGTACCCGAGCGGTGGAAAAAACACGTTCAGGAGATCGGCGAGTTCGCGGTCGGCGCCGCTCTTCGGGTGCGATAGCGTGTAGGTGAATTTGAAGGGTGGGATGATCTCGTAGCCCGCCTGCCGGTTGATTTCCTCGACGATGGCGGAGACGGCGCGCGTGCCGCCGATGTCGTTCCAGTGCACGCCGCCTTCCGGAAACAGCCCGACCTCGTAGCTGCCTTTGAGCGAGTGGATCAGGCCCGCGGTATCGACGACGTTGATGCCGGCCTGTTTGAGTATGCCGACATATTGAGGAACCAGTTGCGCCCGCGCCTCCGCGGTGCTTGGGCAAGGGAAGCTATTGAGGAAATATTCCGGCACATGCGCCGCCTTGGACGGCGAGACCACGTAAACAAAAACGCCGCCATGCGCGCGATAATAGTTTTGAATGTCTCTCAGCTTTGGAACGATGTCGGCTGCGAATTTCGCGCCCATTCCTTCGGTGCGTGCGCAATATTCTTCCAGATAAGATCGCCCGATCAACTGACCGTTCGTTCCCCTCACAACGTATGAGGCGGTCAATTCGCCGAACATTTCGTAACGAATCTCGTTGTTGACGCGAATGAGGAGCGGGCGGACGGTCATCGCGTCGGTGACCCGGCTGGAAACCGCTTTCTGAAAACTTCCGTCCAGAAGCGACGGCCACGACAGGATCACGGGCGCGTCCGAGGTAACGCCGCCGAGCTTCGGCCCGATCTTGATAGCAAGCTCCGGATGGCTCTGCGTGACGGCAAGGTTCCATGTGCTCGTAAGCGGCAGCAGGAGGAGGAAGGCGCAGAAGGCTGCGCGAACGATGGGACGGGAGAGGGCAAAGCGGTTCATCATCAGAACCTGAAATAGATGAAGGGCTGGAACGGCACCGTCACCGCGCGCGCAATTGCCAGAATATAGACCACCACCAGAACCGTCGCGGTAAACGCTCGGAGCAAGACGTGCTTTTCATAGATCTTGAGTAACGGACGATAGAGTGCGGTTGCCGGCAGCAGCGCGATGAAGGCGCCAAGCGCCAAAGTGAACGGCACCTCGGCTGGAATTTCGGGGGTTGGGGTGGGATGCGATAGGCCGAACAGCGCCGAGAGGAATGGCACAAGATGCGCCGGCTGTTCGGAACGAAAAATCGCCCAGCCGATCATAATGATAAAAAGCGTGACGACGGTTGAGATCAACGCGCCGCATCGCTTGAGGGCGTTGTACAGAAACAGGCGGTCGAGCGTGAGAAACAATCCGTTATAGGCGCCCCACAGCACAAAGTTCCAGCTCGCGCCGTGCCATAGCCCGGAGGCCAAAAAGCAAATCCAGAGATTGATGTAGGTGCGCATCTCGCCGCGGCGGTTACCGCCGAGCGGCTTGTAGAGATAATCGCGGATCCATGTGGTCAGCGAGATATGCCAGCGCTTCCAGAACTCGGTCATCGAACGGGCGACATAGGGCGTGTTGAAATTCTCCTTGAGGCGGAACCCGAGCATCCGCGCGAGCCCGATCGCCATGTCCGAGTAGCCGGCAAAATCGAAATAAATTTGCAGCGTGAAGCTCGCCAGTCCAAGCCAGGCATACCCGGCGCTGAGGCTTGCGGGATCGGCGGCGAAGACCTGATTGACGAACACCCCGAGCGGATCGGCAATCATCAGCTTGCGGCCGAGCCCGCGCGCGAAGCGAAGAAAGCCGGCCAAAAAATCGTTCCACTCGACCGGAGGGGGTGCTGCGATCGCATCCTTCATCTCGTGGTATTTGAGAATCGGTCCCGCGAGCAGCTTCGGAAAAAACAGCACGAAGAGACAATAATCCACAAACGACGCGGCAGGCCGCGAGGTGCCGCGATAGGTGTCCACCAGATAGGTGATCTTTTCAAAAACAACGAAGGAGACCCCGATCGGCAGCGCCAAATGGAGCAGCGGAATCCGATGCGCGCCAAAGGGAGCCAGCGCCGGGTTCAGATTTTCGGCGAGGAAATCGGCGTATTTATAGACGACGAGAACCGCGAGATTGCCGAGAATGCCGGCTGTGAGCGCCAGCCGCCGGGTGCGGAGCGGGGTCTCCTCGCTTAAGTGAAAGGAAAGCGCGTAATCGATGGCCGTCGAAGCAAAAAGAACCAATACGAAGATCGGCTCGCCCCAAATATAAAACAGCGTGCTCGCGATCAGCAGCGTCCACTTTTTCGCGGGCGCTCGGCTCGCGAGCAAATAGAACGCGTAGAACGCCGGAAAAATCGCGGTGAACAGCGGCTCATAGAAAAGCATTTTGAAATCGCTGCGTTTTTTCGGGAAAATTCGCAATGGCCCCGGTGCGAACCTGTCAATCGATGAAGCAGAATATGCCGGTCAAGTCCAGACGGGGCTAGATAAGACGCCATATGGATATTGAGGCCGCCCGCTTGGCGTGATAGGTGATCGGCCGCGCGCGGGTGTAGCTCAATGGTAGAGCAGCAGCCTTCCAAGCTGAATACGAGGGTTCGATTCCCTTCACCCGCTCCAACGCTTCTCGCATGCCCCTCCCGCCGAGTTCACGTCAAATCCTGGGAAAAAAGAAAATGGCCGAAGCCGACCTGGATGTTGTCATTCGGTCCATGGGAAAGACACAGCACAGAGCGTTGATGGACGCCGCGCGAAATCGGCATGCCCGGTTGATGGGGTTGGCCGCCAAGGCCAAGGACAAAGAGAAGAAAGCGCGATACAAACAAATCGCAAAGAGCACGCTGGTCCTTGCGGGCGCCGCGGCAAGGCGGATGCAGATCACCGCGGAGAATGCGGCCGACAGCTACGCGCGGTCGATCCAGAAAGCGGCGGACGAGAAGCCGGCCAAGAAGCCGGTCAAAAAGGGCAAAGGTTGACATAACCAGAAGGCCGCTCGCTTTACGCGCTTGAACTTACCGGTACTCCACGTTTTCGGTCATTCAAATCGACGGCAGAAGGCATTTTTAGATGACAACCCAACCTGCCCAAAAGGTCATCATCACCTGCGCGATCACGGGCAACCTGACGCGGCCGGAGCAGTCGCCATTTCTGCCGATCACACCGCAGCAAATCGCCGAGAGCGCGTTGGAGGCGGCGGAGGCGGGCGCTTCGATCGCGCATATTCATGTGCGCGACCCCGCAACCGGCCGGCCCTCGATGGGAATCGATTTGTATCGCGATGTGATGGACCGCATCCGCGCGCGCAATCCCGGCCTGATCATCAACCTGACCACGGGGCCGGGCGGCCGCTTCGTGCCGTCCGAAGACGATCCGAAGATTGCGGGCCCCGGCACCACGTTGATGGCGCCGGAGCGGCGGGTCGAGCATGTCGAAATCCTGCGTCCCGATATTTGCACGCTCGATCTCAACACCATGAATTCGGGCGGTGAGGTCGTGATCAACACGCCGCGCAACGTTCGCAAGATGGCGGCGCGCATTCGTGCAGCGAAAGTGTTGCCGGAACTCGAACTGTTCGACACCGGCGATTGTCACCTTGCGCGCGACCTGATCGCCGAGGGGGCATTGCAGGGGCCGGGGCTTTACTCGCTCGTGCTCGGCGTCAAATACGGCTTCAACGCTTCGCCCGAGACGATGATGTATGGACGGGATTTGCTGCCGCCGGGCGCGATCTGGACCGGCTTCGGCATCGGCCGCTCGGAGTTTCCGATGGTCGCGCAATCCTGGTTGCTCGGCGGCCATGTGCGGGTCGGGATGGAGGACAATCTCTATCTCTCCAAAGGCGTTCTCGCCAAGACCAACGCCGAGCTTGTGACCCACGCAGCCGACATCTTGCGAAGCCTTGGCGCCGCGATTGCGTCGCCGGCCGAGGCGCGGGCGATACTCGGCCTGTCGTAGTCGGGCGCGGCACGGCTCCGCGCGTCTGTCAACGAACCCCAAGAAAACCTAAATAAAAAAACCGCCGGTCGTGGTTGCCACGACCGGCGGGTCTTTCAGTTGCGATGGCTAATGAACTAGCGCCTAGCCGTGATCGCCGCGATCGCCGAAGTGGAACATGTCCATCAGATCGCCAATCGCCGGCATGTTACGCGGCACATAGGCATTGTCGTCCTCGTCCGTGATCGGGTTCGGGAGATTGTCGCGGCTGCGTGCGCTCAGCGGCTTCAGGCCCCAATTGCGCTCGATGAACTTGGTGATCGAGACGTGATCATAATAGGTGTGGACCACGTTGCCGCCTCGCGCGAAGGGCGAGATCACCAAGAGCGGCACGCGGGGTCCGTCGCCGAAGAAGTCGACCGGCTGGATGAAGCCCGAGTCATAGAAGCCACCGCTTTCGTCCCAGGTGACGATGATCGCGGTTTCGGCAAACAACTCCGGCTTGGCGCGGACCTGATCGACGATGTTGTCGAGCAGCGCCTCGAACAGGTTGAGCTTGGACGATTGCGGGTGGCCGTCGACGAAGCCGCTCGGCTTGACGAAGGAAACCGCAGGCAGCGTGTCGTTTTGGACGTCGGCGAAGAAGTCGACGATGTCCTTGGTGTGCTGCTTGACCAGATTCTTATCGCCGTAGATCGAGGCGGCGTACTGCATCGGGTTGCAGATCGGGCAGAACGCGTTGGGCTTGCCCGCCACCGCGTCGTTGAATCCGCCGCCGTAATAGACCCAGGGGACGTTCTTGGCGATGAGCGCGTCACCGATGGTCGGCACGTTCTGCGGCGGGATGATGAAGAAATCGCTCCCGTCTGCAGCTTGGTGCGCGCTCAACGGGTTCGCCGGCGTGCCATCAGCGTGGTAGCCGGGGAAGAAGTTGTTGATCGCGTAGAACGTGTTCGGCGCGCAGGTGGCGAAGGTCGAGGTCTTGTAGGGCAGTGTCGCCAGATAGCCGGTGATCGCGGGAACACCCGGCTGAGTCTGGTCCGAGCAGTTCACGTATTCGCCGAGCGCGGCAGCGACGTCGTTCTTATAGAGGTTGTTGGAGCCGGGCACCGGATCTGGATTCGCCACCAGCGAAATGCTCACCGAGGGCGGCAGACCGAGGACGGCGCCCGGGGCCGATACCGGCGCTTCAGGGCTGAAGTCCAGCGCGCCGAAGGCGCCACCGTTCTTGAAAAAGTTGTTGTTGAAGAAGTAAACGTCGCCGGTGCCTATCATGATGTGCTGCGCGCCGGTGCCGCCCATCACCGCTTGGTGATAGTTGTCGGCAATCGAGAATTCCTGCGCGAGCTTCTTCAGAACGGGGGCATCGCCCTGGTTCATGTTGAAGAAGGCCATCGACGTGCCCATGCCTTCCTCAGCCGCTCCGGCGAAGGTGGTGATGACATAGGGCAGAAGATCGGAAAGGCAGCCGGTCGGGTTTTCCGGTGACGCATGCCGGACGCTGCAGTCCGATTGCTGCCACATCTGGTAAAAGCGGTGGATCGTATCTTCGGTGTAGGCGTCGTAGGGAAGCCCGTGGCCGTTCGCATCCTTCGCCGTCTGCTGGTACGGTCCGTTCGGAAGATTAAGGACATTGGCAATGCGCGTATCGGGATTGCGCGTGGTAAGACTCGTCTCCGGCGTAAACGTAAAGCCGACGGCGGCCCCGGTGGTCAGCAGATGCACGTCCTCGGGCTCGAGAGCAGGCTCTGCCGCTTGGGCGGCGGCGACGGTGGCGAAGGGCGGCGGGTTGGTGTCGCTGGCTGCCAGTGGCACGCCTCTCAAATCGGGCGGCGGCAGCGTAGTGTAGGGCGTCTTGGCGAGGTCCGGCGCGTCGATGAAATATTTGGACTGGGGCGTGACCGTAAATTGCGCCGCGTGCTTGAAATTGGGTCCCGGCGTGCCGTCTGCGTTGACGATGCCCGTCGATAAAAGATTGTGGATACGCTGACCCTTGCGCGGCTGGTAGGTGCCGAAGGAGTGATCGAAGCTGCTGTTTTCGGCGAGAACGACGATGACATGCTTGATCGGCGTCGTCGTGGAGACGCGATCGATGGCCTTGTCCGGATCGGTGGCTCCGGCGTTCGCTGTGAACGCACCCAGCGCGGCTACCGCCACGCCAGTCCGCAAGCCAAGCTTTCTACGGCTCGGCACGTACTTCTCTCTAAGCATAATAGGCTCTCCCCAATGTGAAAATCGCGGGGAAGCTAGCGAGCCGGCATGACGGCTTTATTACAGTTATGCGTCTCTCCAAATTGATGAGAGGCATCGGAAAATCATGATGCGATGATGCGGAATCATATCGTGATCTCATGTTTTCCGTTCGAGCATCTCTTTGTTTGCGCATGATTTCTGGAAAGCCCGTGCGCCCGTTTCGCTGACGCGGCCGCGAATTGATTGACGACCGGAAGGCGCGTGTCGCCCCCGCGGGGCAAGTCTTGAATCGATACGAACGGACCTGTGGGAGAGCGACGCCGGTCGAGATGCGTGCCGGCGCGATCGCCCAAGCCCGATGGTTACCAGTCAGTTAATGGCAATGCTCGAATTTAGCATGATGATGACGCAGCATCTCAACACGGAAGGGGTAGGGTTTGAGGCATGGAACTTTGAGGTTATACCAGTGCCGCTGGGATCCGCATCACACCGCAAGTCCTCCTCCGCCAGACGTTTGATCGTCCTCGGCTTGGCGGTCACGTTGGGATTCTCCGCGATTTTCGCCACGATTATGTGGGACATGGCGCGCCGGGACCGCGACAAAGCGCTGAACGCCGCGGCCAATCTGATCGCCACGATTGCGAGCGACATTTCCCGCAATATCCAACTCTACGAATCATCGCTGGAGGCGGTCATCGATGGATTGAAGCTGCCCGACATCGACAAGATCGATCCGGAACTTCGCCGGCTGATTCTGTTCGACCGCGCAGCGACCGCAAAGGATCTCGGCGCAATTCTCGTGTTCGACAAGGACGGCAACATCGTGATCGATTCACGATCGGGCAAGCCTGTCGCGACCAACCATGCGCATCGCGATTTCTTTCAAATCCATCAACAGCGCGCCGATGTGGGGCTCTATATCAGCCGGCCCTGGATCTCCTTCCGCGGGAAGTACCTTATCAGCCTGAGCCGACGGATTTCCAATCCCGACGGGACCTTCGCGGGCGTCGTCGCGGGAACCATGCGGCTGAGCTATTTCCATGACCAGTTCAAGAAGGTGAATCTGGCTGAGAATGACACGCTGACGCTCATCAACGGAAAGGGCGTCGTCCTGATGCGGTCGCCGTTCAATATCGACTCGATCGGCATGGATATCGGCAATACATCCGCCTGGAAGAATTTTCCAGCGGCGGAATCCGGCTGGTACGAGACGGTCTCGGCGATCGACGGGATCAAGCGGTTGTATACGTTCCAGCATATCGGCGAGCACCCGTTGTTGGTGATCAATGGGTTGTCGATCCGCGGCATCTATGCGGGATGGTGGCAGGAGGCATTGTTGATCGGATCGCTCATTCTCGCGCTGTGTGCGGTCAACATCGCCTTGATCGTATCCCTGGCCCGCGAGCTCCGACGGCGCAGCGAGGCCGAACACGAGCTTGCCGTGATCGCCACGACCGACAGCCTCACGGGCCTGTGCAATCGGCGGCGCCTGGACGAGGTCGTCGCGCGCGAATGGTCCCGCGCCAGACGAGCACAATCTCCAATCGCGATGCTTATGATCGATGTGGATTGCTTCAAGGCATATAACGACAAATACGGCCATCAGGCCGGCGACCGAGCTTTGACGACGATTGCGGAATGCATCGCAAAGAGCGCCAATCGCCCGGCGGATCTCTGCGCGCGTTATGGCGGCGAGGAGTTCACCGTGTTGCTTCCCGGCGAAACAGTCGAAGGCGCGTTCGAGATTGCGGAGCGAATTCGTGGCAACGTGCTCTCGCTACGTGCTGGTCAACAGCAAGATACTGAGACGATCCCGACCGTCAGCGTCGGCGCCGCGTCCATGGTGCCTTATGGCGAACTCACGCCTTGCGACCTCATCAAGGCCGCCGACGCCGCCCTATATGACGCCAAGCGAAATGGGCGGAATCGAACCGAGGTGACGACGCCGCTGCAGTGGGTGGAAACGGAACGGGAATTGATTTCGGTGTCAGCGTAGCTTTCGGGCTATCGCGCCGTCTGCGCGACAATTGCCTTCGGGGCCTTGCTTTCGCTGGGTCTCTTTCCCGCCGCAGCTTCCGTCAGCGCTTGAGCCGACACCGCGACGATGCGATCGATGATCCCCTGCACGTCGTCGAGGTCGCATGACCCTTCCGACAATTTGCTCAATCGCTCGCTGTCGCGGATGGTCTGGTGCGCCATCGCGAGGGCGAAATGCAGGCCCCAATAGAGGTCGGCCTCCTTGCCGTCGGGCAAAGCGCGGCGCATCGCGGCGGCAAATTTCCGCAAATGATCGACTTCGCGATTCTTGATGCGGCGGATCGGCGTCACCGACTCGATCAAGGCGCGGATCATGAAACGCGCCGCCGGCGATCGATCGCGATTCCGACCGAGGCAGCCGCGCAACGGCGGTCCCACCAATGCGCGCAGGATGGCTTCGACCTCGGCGCGTCCGCCGCCGGCTTGTTCCGCCAATTTCAACTCGTTGAGGCGCTCGCGATTGGTGGCGATGCTGCGCGTGACGAAAAGCTCGGCGATCAACTCGTCCTTCGAGCCGAAATGATAGTTGACCGCCGCGAGGTTGACGCCAGCTGCGGCGACGATGTCGCGCAGCGTGACGTCGGCGAAGCCGCGTTCCGCATAGAGCCGCTCGGCGGCGGCAAGGATGGCGCTGCGGGTCTGATCCGAGGGCATTGCACGGCTCGACGCAACGGGATCGTTGCACTTCAAACGTTTGTATGAAACTATCGTTTGAAGCAGGGGGATGTCAATGCGTTTGCGCGAGCGGACATTTTCGAGCCGTCGGCCATCGCCACGGTCGCTCTCCCTCGCGGGCAAGAATGATCTTGCGGGCGAGGGAGGGCGGAGAGACAGTGCCGTCAAAGATTTCACCGAAAAAACGTGAGGAACGCCCAATGGACTTCAACATGTCGGATCGTCAGCGCGAATGGCTCAACCGGGTGCAGTCGTTCATGCACAAGCATGTCCGGCCCGCGGTGCCGATCTACAAGCAGCAGGACGCCAAGGGTGAGCGCTGGAAGGTGATCCCCATCGTCGAGGAATTGAAGAAGACGGCGAAGGCCGAGGGGCTTTGGAACATGTTCATGCCGCCCTCGGCGCATGAGGACGATGAATTTCACGGCGCCGGATTGACCAATCTCGAATACGCGCCGCTTGCCGAAGAGATGGGCCACATCGGCTGGGCCTCCGAGGTGTTCAACTGCTCCGCGCCCGATACCGGCAACATGGAAGTGCTGATGCGCTACGGCACCAAGGAACACAAGCGGCAGTGGTTGCGGCCGCTGATGAACGGCGAAATCCGCTCCGCCTTCCTGATGACCGAGCCCGCCGTGGCCTCGTCGGACGCCACCAATATCGAGACGCGGATCGAGCGCGACGGCGATCATTACGTCATCAACGGCCGCAAATGGTGGTCGTCGGGCGTCGGCGACCCCCGCTGCAAAATCGCGATCGTGATGGGCAAGACCGATCCGAGCGCGGCGCGCCATCAGCAGCAATCACAGATTCTCGTGCCGCTCGACACCAAGGGCATCAAGGTCGAAAAGATGCTGCCGGTGTTCGGCTTCGACGACGCGCCGCACGGCCACGCGCAAGTGCTGCTCGAGAATGTCCGCGTTCCCGCCAGCAATATTTTGCTCGGCGAGGGCAGGGGCTTTGAGATCGCGCAAGGCCGTCTCGGCCCGGGGCGCATCCATCATTGCATGCGCACCATCGGCAAGGCCGAGGAGGCGCTGGAGAAAATGGTCAAGCGGCTGTCGTCGCGCACCGCGTTCGGCCGGAAGATCATCGAATTTTCGATCTGGGAGCAGCGCATCGCCGAAGCCCGCACCGACATCGAGATGAACCGGCTGTTGTGCCTGAAGGCCGCCGACATGATGGACAAGGTCGGCAACAAGACCGCACAACTCGAGATCGCCATGATCAAGGTGGCGGCGCCCAACATGGCGCTGAAGATCATCGACCACGCCATCCAGGCGTTCGGCGCGGCCGGCGTCTCCGACGATGCCGGTCTGGCGCGCGACTATGCCTCGATGCGCACGATGCGCTTGGCGGACGGTCCGGACGAAGTCCACAACCGCGCCATTGCCAGGCTCGAACTTCGGAAGTATGCCAACGCGCCCGCGAACTAAGCACCTTGCGCGATGTGCTTCCTGGGGAGGGACGATGTTGATAAATCAGTCCGCTGGCTCCATTCACCTCTCCCATTGGGAGAGGTCGGCGCGTAGCGCCGGGTGAGGGGTTGCGGCCTCTCGTTGAGCGCAGTCCCTCACCCGATTTGCTACGCAAATCGACCTCTCCCCGATGGGGAGAGGTGAATGGAGCCAGCGGACAAAACCGCGCCAGTCAAAACCGCTCGCGCTCGTAGCATTGTTTGCCTCGCGACAAACCCGTAGAGCGTTTTCTAGCGAAGTGGATGCCGGTTCGCGTCAAGAAAGCACGTCAAAACAAAGAAATAGAGCCTCCGTTCCGATTCAATCGGAACGGAAAAGGTTCTAGCGTTTGCGCGCGGATCATGCTCAAAAAAGATGGACGAGGAGCGTCATCGTGACCGAAGGCGTCAAAAAAGACGAAGAGTTTTCGGGCACCAAGCCGGTCGAGGAGCGGCATCGGATCGATGAGATGCGCCTCGATGCCTGGATGCGCGAGAACGTCGAGGGCTACCAGGGACCTTTGACCGTCCTGCAATTCAAGGGCGGGCAGTCGAACCCGACCTACCGGCTCGACACAACGGGGCGATCCTATGTGATGCGCCGCAAGCCGTTCGGGAAATTGCTTCCTTCCGCGCACGCGGTCGATCGCGAGTTCCGCGTCATCGCAGCCCTCGGCCGCCAAGATTTCCCGGTCGCCAAGGCTTATGCGCTGTGCACCGACGACGCCGTGATCGGGGCGGCCTTCTACATCATGTCGATGGAAGAGGGCCGCGTGTTCTGGGACCCGACGCTCCCCAGCCAACCGCCGGAAACGCGCCGCGCGATCTTCACCAGCAAGATCGAGACGCTCGCCAAGCTCCACACTTACGATCCGCAAGCGATCGGGCTTTCCGATTTCGGCAAGCCGGGAAATTACTTCGCCCGTCAGGTCGATCGCTGGACCAAGCAATACCGGGCCTCCGAGACCCAGCACATTCCGGAGATCGAAAAACTGATCGAGTGGCTGCCGCGCACCGTGCCGCCCCAGGGACGGGTCTCGATCGTCCACGGCGACTTTCGTCTCGACAACATGATCTTTCATGCAACCGAACCGCGGGTGCAGGCGGTGCTGGATTGGGAGCTGTCTACGCTCGGCGATCCGATGGCGGATTTCACCTACCTCTTGATGCAATGGACCATGCCCGGTCTCGCCGGTGTCGATTTGGCGGCGCTGAATATTCCGAGCCTGGAAGAGGCCGCGCAAATCTATTGCAGCGTAACCGGCAGCGCCGTGCCCGACCTGAATTGGTATTTCTCCTACAATCTGTTTCGTCTCGCCGGAATTTGCCAAGGCATCGCAGGCCGCATCCGCGACGGCACCGCCGCGAGCGCCAAGGCGATGGAAACCGCCAAGCGCACGGTGCCGCTGTCAAAGGCCTCGTGGGAATACGCGCAAAAGGCGGGGGCGGTGTGAGCGCCTTCGCTGCGCGGAAATGAACTCGATGTCATCGCCCGCGAAAGCGGGCGATCGACTTCTATGTCCGATCCACTTCCGCTTTGCGTCCCAGAACGGATCGCACTCTGTTCATTTTTCGTCCCACCGTCTGCTATCTGGGTTAATCCCAGCGGTCCTGAGGAAGACAATCAGGCCCGATATTTGGGGATCTAGGCGAGGGCTGTTTTCGAGTTGCCGTCAGCGGCGACGTTAACATTGCTTATCAAACGATGAGCGCGGGACCCGCAGATATTGTCGTGGTCCCCGGGCTCATTTCGCATGTCGAGTTTATGCACGAGATTTTGGCGGAGCGCGCCTCAACGGGTCGCAGACCAGATTGCACGTGCGAGGCCTCGTCCGATACAGTCATAGCCCTCTATCGAATTGTGTAATCCGTCCCACGATACGAGCGCGCCGATTGAAAGACCCGCCAGCACTGAGTTGCGCATCAGATTGAAACGGGAAAACAGTCCGACATGTTCTTTGCGCGCAACGTTCGCAATGATCGCCTGCATCTTTGAATACTGGGATGAGGAGAGAACCTGAGGTGCATATTGCTGATCCATCAGAATCACATCGGAGCCGCCCGACCTGAGCATTCTAATTCCCTGGATGACCAGTTCATCGAGGCCTTCAACATGGCCGCCCCAAGCGATGTCATTGGTGCCGAGTTGCCAAACAATAAGGTCCGGTCCATGGGAGAGGACGTCGCGCTCGATGCGCGCGATATTGTTAGGAATGGTATCGCCTATCCGGCCGCTGTTTATCATCTCGATCCGCGCATTAGGCACTAATCGATTCAGTTCCTGCCGCATCACAGCAGGATAGGTGGCGGCCGAACTCAAAACCCACAAGCCCACCGTTGACGATGAGCCGAATGCAACAACCTTCAGCGGTGCGCCAGATTTGAGTCGAGCTTCCGTGCGCGGTAGCCTAGCCCCAAGCGAGATGGTCGAATTCGCGGCGAGGCAGGTTTCCGCCGACGTTGCAGTCGCCCGGGATTGCGCCGAGGCGGAACCGGATACCAAGAGGAGGAGCGCAATTGCAACGCTCATGACACCGATCTTTCGCCACCACCGCATTTCCGCGCTCATCTAATAATTGCGTGCTAAATAGGCAACAACCATTCAAAATCGACCAAAAATTGCTCGGTCTTTGTTGACGATGCGCTTTGGCCAAATAGGCTAGCACTTGGCTCCAATTTGGGAACCAAACTGGGAGATATTCATGCTGAAATTTATGATCGTATCGGGATGCTCGCTTAGCCTCGTGGGTGCCGCCGCGGCTGCCGATCTTCCGCATGCACAGCCAGTGTACCAGCAAGCCGAGGTGGGTAAGGCACCGATCGGAAAATCACCGATAGGGAAGACGCCGATAGGGAAGACGCCGATCGGTAAAGCGCCAGCACCGTTAGTTACCAAGGGCTAAGAGTTCCGCAAGGTCGATGCATTAGAGATCGCGGGGGGCAGGCTTTTTAGCTCGCGCCTCCCGGCTGGTTCTGCCTGCCGCGATCGGAATCAAAAGGCATGTCATGGCCCCGCAGCATATTCGTTTTGGCCTAGTGATAGCTCTGTGCGTCAGTTCCATTGGAACCGGGCTGTTTAGTCGTACGGCCGATGCTCAAGGCCTGGCCGCGCGTGGTGATGATTCGCACGTTCAACAAAAGCCAGCGGTGCAGAAGCACTCCTTGGTGTCCGTTGCGGCTGTCGGATCGGATGTTGCTGAAACAAAACCGGTCAGAAAGCCGTCGGCCTCGGCCGCCAAGGGGCCATATTACGTAGATTTTCGGGCTCGCACGGCCGCGTCCTATGGTCATGCTTTTGTTTGGTATGGCAAGACCAGCGAGAAGGCTGTCGAGGTGGCGGGGCTTCACCCGGCCGGAGACGAAATCCCCTACGTGCTGGGGCACCTTATCGCGGTGCCTGCCGAAACGGGGGCAAGCTACGGTGATTTAGATGTCCAATATTTGACCGCCAATTATCGCGTTTACTTAAGTGAGCCCGACGCGAAGAAGGTTTTTGCCTTCATAAAAGACATTCAGGTGCATTCTCCACTATGGAACGCGGAGACCTATAACTGCACCGCGTTTATAGGCCGGATCGCCGGTTTCATGGGGTTGAAAGTTCCGTTTCATTTGCAGCTCCCAGAGGATTATGTGAATGAACTGAAGCGTCTGAACGGTAACCGGACGACTGCTCAACTGTCAGTTGATCAATAATTTCCGTAGCCACCTTTCAATCAGAGCTCATGTCGCTTCCTCGACAATAAGGGCAACGGGTCGCTTTTCGCCAGCATTACCCGCAGAATGTCGAAATTTCGAGATTACGGTGATAGAGCTATCACCGTAATATTTGATCTATAGAACGGCTTCGATCCCCTTGCGGCGAATGACGTTCAGCAGCGCAAGGGCCGATCCGGTGGGATGCTTAACGCCACGCTCTAGCTGAGAAACATAGCCGACGGTCACATTGAGAATCTTGGCAAACACCGCTTGGCTTAAGTTCGACTCCTGCCGAAGCGCACGGATTTCCTCAGCCGCTAACATCGTCACTTGCGTAGCGGCAAACTTTGGTTCGTCCGCGAGATTGCGTTTCGTGATTTTCGCATAAGTGCGCTCGTCCATTATCGCGCTATCGTGAAAATCCTTTGCCGTTTCGAGCAGCGACGCCATCAGCTTGCTTGGTTTTTTGCTTTTCTTCATGGCTCACCTCATCCTAGTTTTGATTTCATACAACTTGCCATCGTTGGCCGCATTCTCAAGCATTTCAAAATTCGCCGAAAGGAATGCGCGCGCGATGTCCTGCAAAACTTCTAGTTCTTTGGTCCCAATATTGGCTTGATCGTTTTTTGCAAAACCGTGAATAAAAATAGCTCGTTCCTTGGTGCGTAACGCGATTACAGCGCGATAGCCACCGCTCCGCCCCGAGCCAGGCCGGGCAACACGCTGCTTGATAAGTCCACCGCCAAGCGCCGCGTCGATCAAACCTTGCTCCGCCCGCTCGATGGCTTCGATCAATTCCCGATCGTTGATCCGTTCCTTTCGCGCAAATCGCGCGAAAACTTTGGTTTTATAAATTCTCATTCTCTTCCAAAGCACTATGTATTATAGTTCATGGTATTATATTTATCAAGTTCGATCTGCGAAAGGTTCTTGCGGTTTCGCGCCTGGCGCGCGGAAAAAATATCCGCCGGAGAAATCCAAGCCATGCTTCGTCAATCACGGGCGAATGCGTTAGGGTTGTATACCTTTTGAGAGGGATACAAGATGGCTTTTGAACTTCGAAACACGACCTTTCAGGCGGTAGATGCAAGTGGAGAGGCAGGAACAGTTTCATTTTTTGCTGGTGACGGACTGGACGCCCAGCAATCAAAACTATGGATATCTGGCCAAGTCGTATCTGGGCAGCAGAGCATGAAATCGATCGCGCTAAATCAACTATCCGCCCTTCATGCAGCGCGCGATCTAATAGATGCCGAAATCGCTCGCTTGACACGTCTTTATCGTCAAGCCGAGCAAGCTCAACGCTAGGAATCTCTTGCATTCTTCTTTGGTTTCTTGTTGGCCCGAACTTTAGATTTTTCTTTTAGCGGCTTCGGCTCTGTTTTAAGACCACCGCGTAGCGCAGCCTCAAACCGCTCTTGGGCTTCTTTCTCCTCGTATTTCTCATCCTTATTAGGCATCGAGTACCCAGATGGTAAAATTGCCAGCGGAAGAGGTAGACGCCATTACAGCCGCGCTAGAACCCTATTTCAGCTTGTTAGGCAGAGTAGCGCATTCTTGGAACCATTTGCATGAAGAACTTGGAAAGCTCTTTTGCTCAGTTTCTGGCCTAGAGCTACACCATGGCATGGCAATTTGGCACAAGCTCAAAAGCGACCGAAGTCAGCGCGATATCCTGAAGGGGGCGATTAGCGCACGCGCACAGGAAGAAGATTGGATAAAGCACCGCCCAAATGTGGAGGAAGCAATTGTAGATCTATTGAACGAGGTAAATACTCTCGCGGATAGACGCAATAATGCGATTCATGCACCCTGCTCTGTAGCAATTCATGGAAACAGTAAAGATTTCGAAATCATGCCGGTGACATTCTTTGGTAACGACAAGGCTAAACGACTTTTCGGCAAGGATATCCTTGAAGAATTCAGATGGTACGAGCGTAGCGCTAACGCGCTGAAGGCATACACCACTAGCTGCCGATTGGCAGTGGACGCTCAGCTAATACAGCCACAAAAACCTCTAATGCCCACACGTGGGCAAGTGGATCATCCAGGTTGAGGGTATCGTAAAACTTCTCGCACAACACGCGAGCGCCGGCCTCGATCATGGCCGGAGTAATCTTAATAGTCGGGCGCGCCAGCTTTCGAAACGGCCTGATTACTAGGGTTATATCCCTCGTTTCCGCTAAAGAACGAAAAGAGAGCGTGCGTTAATGAACGTGAAGTTGCAATTGCGGATGGATCAACTCCAACGAAATACGAATAGCCTTTAGTGAGATGCTATGAATTTCCAAAAATATGAGTGTGGCGGCAAAGCGCTCACCGACGATTTGTGTCCTCGCTCTGCTCGGGCTCGGGCAACTTGATCATCTCCCGAAGACGTTTCTCGAATTCCTCATTCGACAAGGTCGCGGCTGGAAGTCGCGAGCCGTCGTCCGAAGACTGGCCCATGTGGGTCAATTGCGGAAACAACAATACCAGCAGGAGCAGAAGCCATTGCGCCGCGAGAAACGGCGCCAACGCACGCGCGAACTGGCGGAATGAAACCCGTTCTTTCAGGACACCGCGCACCATCATCAGCGCGTAGCCGAAGGGCGGGAGCAAAAAGCTCGACTGCAAGGTCAGCAGCACCAATACCGAGACCCAACGGGCATCGGCGACGCGGATCAGCAACGGCGGAATCACGATCGGCACGACAACGAAAATGATTTCGAAAGCATCGAGCACGAAAGCACTGATTCCAATCGCGCCGAGCACCACAGTGACCGCCGCGAGATCGCCGCCCGGAATTGACGAAACCAATCGGCCGACAAGGTCCGCGGTGCCGAGCAGCCGCAGGATCATCGTGAAGGTCGTTGCCGCCAGCAGCAAGGCGAACAACGCGCCGGTAAGCGCGATGGCGTCGTTCAGCAAACTATTCAGCACCGCGCCGCGCAGATGTCCGGTGACGAGGCCTGCGACCAGCAGTGCGAAAGCGCCCATCGCGGCGGCCTCGACGGCATAAAAATAGCCGAGGGTGACGCCGCCCAGAAGAACGACCAGCGATACGAGCGCGACAACCGCGAGCAGGCCTTCCCGGGCCGTCAGACGCTCGCGGCCGGGTAATTTTTTCGCCGCTCGTCCGACGATCCAGGATAACGCCAGGCACAAACTTAAGAAAATCCCGCCCGGCACCAGCGCAGCATGGAAAATGTCCTGTGTGTTGACGACGCGATCGCTCCTTCCCGTCGCCGTCACCGCCATGGTGTGGGCCGACAGCATCGCGTCGCTGAGAAGAATGAGAACCAGCGAAGGCGGCACCAACACGCCAAGCGTGCTGGCGACCGCAACGATCGCGTGACGATTGGGTGCCGGAATGCCTTCTTCAGCAAGGCGCGGCGCGACCACGCGCGAAAGTCCGAGCACACTGGCGCCGACCGAGCCGTTCATCGGCCCGAGCAACGCGCCGAGCATCATGCCCGACACCAGCGGGGCCGATGGTTTGCGCGGCAGTACCGCATTGCTGGCGCGATAAAGCGCGTCGGCGATCGGGAGCCGGTCAAGCAGCAAGCCCATCGTCACGTAGAGTGGCAGCGCCTGCAGCAAATCGTTTTCAAACAGATTGATAAGCCGGCTCGGTAGCGCCCACAGCGTGGAGGTCTCGATCGCACCCGCGACAACGCCGACGATCGCGCCGAACGTCGCCACGGCGATCAGGACGACGGCCGCCGGCAGGCCGGTGGAAATGATACCGACGCCAACCAGTACGAGAAGTGCGAGCCCAGCCCATTCCATTATTCGTCATCCGCTTCTCTAGAGCCTCCGTTCCGATTGAATCGGAACGGAGGTTCTACTTATTTATTTTGACGCGTTTTCTTGACGCGAACCGGTATCCACTTCGCTCGAAAACGCTTTAGAACGGAAAATATCGACAAGCGACTGGCAAAGAATCGCAGCCGCCATGATCCAAAGCGCGACCTTGATCAGGAAATAGCCCGGGTTACCGCTGTCTTGAAACGCTTCGAGCTGTTGAACGCTCGGAACGACGGCGCTCTTGCCCGCAATCAGGACAAACAGCGCCCAGGGTAGAAGTCCCGCGGCAGAGCCAAGGCGATTGAGGCGGCGTCTCGTTCGTGCGGAATACTGCCGGGCGAGCAGATCGGCAGCAAGGTGAGTTCCGGCACGGCTCGCCGCGGTGATGCTCACCGCGACGAAGAGCGCAAACACCACTTGCCCCAGATCGTTGGCCTCCCGCGAATAACCGCGAAACAGATCGCGCAGCGGCCATTGCAGGAACAAAAGCGTGATCAAGGGCAATGCAAGCCATTTGGCCGCAGCCACAAGATAACCGATCATGCGATCGAGGCGGTGCAAGAAGATCGTCACGTCGCCATCCCTTCAATTCATTCCGGCATGAACGAATCGTCCGATTGGAAATCTATCACGCCCGAACCGTCATCGGCGGCCACCGGGTCGGCGCAACGCGCCGCCCGATGACGGGCTCCAGCGGACGGTCCGGTATTCCGGAGACGGTAGCCGCTGTTTTATAAGGGGCAGGGTTCATCAACAACTCGGGCGCTCCTCCGTGAGTGCGCGGGCCCGCGCGTATTTGATGATGCGCTAAGTGCGACGGCGATGCGATGAGAAAATTCGAAGCAATGATTGTTTTGAAGCGCGGATAAGTGGTGTCAAATCACGTTTGACATATGTAAAATGAAGATTTACAGTGCTAGGCATAACGATCCGGGAACAATGATCGAGAGTTTCAAGCATAAAGGCCTGCGGCAACTCTTCGAGGATGACAACGTCCGAGGTGTCAGCACCGAGCATGCGCGCAAGATCAAACAGATTTTAGCGACGTTGCACGCAGCGGAGACGATCGAGGCGATGCGGTTGCCGACCTTCGGGCTTCATCCATTGAAGGGCGATCTTAAAGGCTTTTGGGCTCTGACCGTGCGCGCGAACTGGCGGATTATTTTTCGGTTCGAGAGTGGCAAGGCATTCGATATTGACCTTGTGGACTATCATTGATGGAGAGAAAACATGGAGATGAAAAATCCCCCCCATCCCGGTGAGCTCATCGGCGACACGCTCGACGAACTGGAGGTTTCGATCGTCGCCGCAGCGAAAGGCCTCGGGATCACGAGGCAGCAGCTTCACAATTTGATTGCGGGACGCAGCGGGATCACGCCGGAAATGGCCGTCAAGCTTGAGAAAGCCATAGGCAGCACTGCTGACACATGGCTTAGGATGCAGATGAATTACGATCTGGCGCAAATCCGCAAGCGCACGATCAACGTCAAGCGTTTGGTACCGGTATAGCTATTGTGATGAAGGGAAGTGCTCTAAAGTTACAGTGAGCACTGCCACCGTAATTCGATGATTTTGCCCGACGGGCAAATCAAAAAATTCGTGTCTAGCCCCGTTTCAAAAAATATTGCGCTTCGCGAATAGGTAGAAGCAGCGATAGATCAAAGGGGTCTCATCCCCAAAGAGGGGCGGCTCGCGATCGTCACGAACGTGGGGGGTGGGATGCGGTGGATGTGGAAGCGGCGAGCGCAAATTTTTGCGCCGACGAGCGGCGCTTTTGCGGACGGCGAAGTCGTGTGGTCCTGACGCCCCGACGCTGGCGTCAAGTTGGCGGAAGAAATCTTCCGCTGGCGATGGTGGCAAACAAGCCCGGTCACCGAGGAGAGCGCGAAGGAACCCGTTAAAACCATTGCGCAGGGAAGGCCGGGTTTTTCCGGTGAACCTGTAGTGACTAACTCGTATGCTTTTTCATTTTGCATGCGAGGCTGCGGGTGGTGTAACGCTGCTCCGCAGAGCCGGGATCCAGCTCTTGCGCTGGCGATGGGCCCCGGATCAGCAGCGCACCGCTTCGCGCTGCGCAGCATCCGGGGCACGAAATCTCCCCTAAACCGGTTTCCCCGCATACGGCATCGACGCGGTCAGTCCGCCATCGACGGGGATCGCCTGTCCGTTGACGTAAGAGGCCTCGTCGCTGGCGAGAAACAATCCCATCGCGGCGAGCTCGTGGGGTTGGCCGGCGCGCTTCAAGGGGTTGAGCTGACCGATTTTGCCTTCGGTGCCGCGTTGTCTCGCATTGTCGAAGATCGGTTTGGTCATGCCGGTCTCGATAAGACCAGGACAAACCGCGTTGATCCGCACGCCGGTGCCCGAGAGCGAATAGGCGGTGGTCTGCACGAGGCTGATGACGCCAGCCTTGCTCGCCGCATACGGATGACCGCTGGCGCCGGATTTCAGGCCGGCCACCGACGCCGTGCAGATGATCGAACCGTATTGCTGGCGGATCATGTGCGGGATGGCGTATTTGATCGCGAGAAACGGCCCGATCAAATTGATGCGCAAAATTTCTTGCCAATGCTCCACGGTTTGTTCGGCGAGCGGCACCAGGCCGCCCGAGATGCCGGCATTGGCCCAGATGGCATCCAGCCGTCCGTAAGCGGAGAGTGCCTTGTCGATGTAGGCTGTAACGTCTTTTTCCGAACCGGCATCGGCGATCACGGCCTCGCAGGTGCCGCCGGCTTTTCGCACCTCGCCGACGACATCCTTGACGCCTTCGGTGCGGTCGATCGCGACGAGCCTGGCGCCTTCCTTGGCGAACAGCAACGCCGCCGCGCGTCCGATGCCGCTGCCGGCGCCGGTGATAATGACCGATTTGCCTTCGAGGCGGCCCATGAGCTTCTCCCTATTTTTTTTGACGCCAGATCACGATGCGATTCGGTTGAATCGCATCATGATTCTCGTCTGTTTGTTTGAGCATGACCTTTTCGGAAAATCGGTTCCCACTTTTCCGGATCATGCAATTGGAATTCGAGATGTGACTTGAGACTGTGCCGGCTCTGACGTACAGCGACAACAAACACTATTGAAGGGTCTTCGCGATGTCCAATCCAGCCAAACCGTTCGTCGCGCAGCATTCCGTGCCTTCCGGCGCGGTCGCGACGCGGTGGTGGTGGGTGCGTCACGCGCCGGTTCGGGAGGATGGCGGCTGCATTTACGGGCAGAAGGACATCGGCTGCGATACCAGCGATCGCGTGGTGTTCGCCGCCTTGGGAAAAATTTTGCCGCGCAGCGCGCTCTGGTATGCGAGCAATTTGAAACGGACCCATCAAACCGCCGACGCGATCTGGGCGGCGGGATTTCCCAAACCTTTGAGCCTCTCGCACGAGGCGGCCTTTGCCGAACAGCATCTGGGCGAATGGCAGGGGTTGAACCGGGCGGCCTTTTTTGCCAGCCGGCCGATCGAAGTCGGCAGCTACTGGTTTGCGCCGATCGATGACCCGGCGCCGGGCGGTGAGAGTTTCATGGACCTTTATAATCGCGTTCGAGGCGCGATCGACCGGATCACTCTCGAACATGCCGGTAAAGACATCGTCGCGGTGGCGCACGGCGGCACGATCAAGGCGGCGATTGGGCTCGCGCTCGGCGGTCAACCGGAGCGGGGCCTTGCCTTCACCATCGACAATTGCTCGGTGACGCGGCTCGATCATCTCGCCGGCGCGGGCCATCAGGGTTGGCGAATTCCGATGGTCAACCAGCAGCCGTGGATCGCCGACCCCTCGCACGCCGCCATGCATCAGCCGGCGGGACCGGAAATCGCCACTGCGAGCAAGCTCGCCTGAAGTTCAAGCTCGAATTTGAAATGAAAGCCGGTGGATTAGAGCATGATCCGGAAAAGTGGAAACCGGTTTTCCACGCGACAAACGCGTAAACGCGTTTGCGCGCAGATCATGCTCAAACAAAGAAATGAGATCATGATTCGATTCTACTTAATCGCATCATGATCTAACGAGGATAATGTTGGGAGAAGCGCATGACCTTGTTCGATATGTCGGGAAAAGTCGCCGTCATCACCGGCTCTTCGCGTGGCATCGGCCGCGCCATCGCCGAGCGGATGGCCGAGCACGGCGCCAAGGTGGTGATCTCCTCGCGCAAGCAACAGGCCTGCGACGAGGTCGCGAAGGCGATCAACGACAAGGCCGGCAAGCAGGTTGCGTTGGCGGTGGCGGCGAACATTTCGACCAAGGATGAGCTGAAACATTTGGTCGAAGAAACCAACCGCGTATTCGGCAAAATCGACACGCTGGTCTGCAACGCGGCGTCGAATCCCTATTACGGGCCGCAGGCTGGAATTTCCGACGACCAGTTCCGCAAGATTTTGGACAACAACATCGTCGCCAATCACTGGCTGATCGCGCTGGTCGTGCCGCAAATGATCGAGCGCAAGGACGGCTCGATCACCATCATCTCCTCGATCGCCGGGCTGAAGGGTTCCACCGTGTTGGGGGCCTATGGGATTTCGAAGGCCGCCGACATGCAGTTGGCGCGGAATCTGGCGTGCGAATACGGCAAGCACAACATTCGGGTGAATTGCATCGCGCCGGGCCTGGTCAAGACCGATTTCGCCCGGGCGTTGTGGGAAAATCCGGAGATACTGAAGGCCTCCACCGCGCGTTCGCCGCTGTTGCGCATCGGCGAGCCCGACGAAATCGCCGGCGCCGTGGTGTTTCTCGGTTCCGCCGCCGGCACCTTTGTGACGGGACAGACCATCGTCATCGATGGCGGTGCGACGATCAGTTGAGCGTCACCACCGCTTCGCCCTTGCAATCGGGGCGCTCCCTATGCTTGAAACGGCCCGGATCGGCGGCGACGCGGGTCCGTACAGGAGTGTAGCTCAATTGGTAGAGCACCGGTCTCCAAAACCGGGGGTCGCAGGTTCGAGCCCTGCCACTCCTGCCAGCGAAATCAAATACTTAACCTCAAGCGGCCCGGATATTTTTCAGGAAGGTTTCGACCTCGACATTGAGGTGATTGCTCTCCGCCAGCAGTGAGACGGCGAGGCCGTGAACCTTTTCCGCCGCGTTGCCCGTGTCGAGCGCGCCGCGGTTGACGTCTGCCATTTTTCCGCTCACCGCGGTCGAGCCGTCAGCGGCGTGTTGGACGTTGCGGGCGATTCCCTGCGTCGTGGCGCCTTGCTCCTCCACGGCTGCAGCGATGGTCGAAGAAATCTCCGAGACTTGGACGATCGTATCGCCGATGTCTTTTATAGCGGTTACCGATTGCTCGGTGGCGACTTGCATTTGTGATATCTGCGCCGTGATTTCCTCGGTCGCCTTGGCTGTCTGCGCCGCTAACGCCTTTACCTCTGAGGCCACAACGGCGAAACCGCGGCCCGCTTCGCCGGCGCGCGCAGCTTCAATTGTGGCGTTGAGCGCCAACAAATTCGTCTGTTCCGCAACCCCGGTGATCATCTTGACGACTTCGCCGATGCGGCTTGCGGACTGAGAGAGTTCGGCGATCTGGACATTGGTTTTTTCGGCCTGTTGCACTGCTGTCTTCGTGATCGTCTGCGATAGCTGGACTTGCCGGCCTATTTCGGACACGGATGAAGCCATCTCTTCCGCCGCCGCCGCTGCGGATTGCACATTTGAGGACGATTGTTGCGATGCCGCCGCAACACTTGCAGATAGTTCCTGAGTGGTTTCTGCCGTCTTGGTCAGACTACCGGCCGCGATCTCGATATCCGAAGACGCGTTCGTGACTTTCTTGATGATATTTCCAACCGCCTTCTCGAAGCCGTCGGCGACGTTACGCATGACGTCATTTCGATCCGTTTCGGCTTTCTTTGCCAGTTGAGCCTTCTCGGCCTCCATGGCCCGAACACGCTGTGCGTTGTCCTTGAATATCCGCAAGGCCTCGGCCATGGCACCGATCTCGTCCTTACGGCCAAGCGAGGGAATTTCGCTCTCCAATTCGCCACCGGCGAGACGCTGCATGACACCGGTCATGTTGGTGATGGGTTGAATGATGCCCTTTGCAACACCGGCAAGGCCAGCAACAATGATGATGAAGACGAAACCGGAAAGACTCCAAAGAACCACGGTGAACGAGCGGACCTGGGCTGTGGCGTCAGCCTCAGTGGCGGCGTTGTCATCATTGGCCTGTTTGACGATTTCATCGATCACGGCGCGATGTTCCGTATAGGCCGCCGTTATATCGGAATAGGCTTTCGCCGCGGCGGCCATATCGGCCTTGGCGAGCGCAGGTAAGAATATCTCTTCTACGGAAGCCCAGAATCGCTGAACCGCCTTGTGGGATTTGTCGATAAGTTTGGTCTTCAGATCGGACTTGAGGTCGGACTTCGACCAGAAATCGCGACGTTCGTCATAGTCCTTTTTCAACTGCGTGAGCCGATCACGGCGCATCGCCAATGACGAGTGGTCCTGCAGCGCCAGCGTCGCCTCGAGATAGGCTTCGATGACATATTCGGGCGGAGGAAGAATATCGGCGACGAGATCGTTGCCGAGCTTGATCTGATTATAGACGGGACCGCCGACCTTGAGTTGTGAAAGCGCATAATTGCTTATGAAGATGACCGCGGCCAGGCTCAGGGCCGCTACAACACCAAATGCAAGAATTACACGCGAAATCTGGAAGCGGCTCATGGGCAATATCCCAGCATTAAAGGGGGGGAGATAAAAAATCCAATAAGTCTCAGCTGAATATTGCTTTGATAGTGGTTAACGATCGTCTAAGCGGGATTCGAAACGTGCAAAAATGACCAAAGTTGCGATCAGCCCGCGATGGCTTCGAGAGTGACGGTGTGAAGCAGGGAGGGGATGATTCCCTTGCGGAGAAGCGTGGTCATCGCTTCGGCCCGAACCGGCTTTGAAAAATAATAGCCTTGCACCTCGCGGCCGCCGCAGGATTTGACCCGGTACAATTGCTTGGCGGTCTCGACGCCTTCGACGATGACGTCGAGCTTGAGTTCGCTTGCCAGCGCGATCGCCGCCCTGATGATGGCGTCGCCGGACCCTTCGGTCGGATCGAACATGAATTGTTGCGCGATTTTGATGCGATCGACCGGGAAACGGCGGAGATAGTCGAGCGACGAGTAGCCGGTGCCGAAATCGTCGATGGCGATTCGGAACCCGGCCTTGCGCAGTCGCAGCAGAACGTCGCTGTGCTCGCGCGAGGCGTCCATCAGCACGCTTTCCGTGAGCTCGAGTTCCAGCTTGTGCGGCGGCACGCCTGTTTCCGCCAGAATCGCATCGATGTCTTTTTCCAACTCCCGCGGCGTCTTGAATTGCAGGGCGGACAGGTTGACGGCGATCAACGGCGGCGCGACGCCGGCGTCCAGCCATTCCTTCATCTGTCGGCAGGATTCCTTCATCACCCAACGCCCAAGCGCGACAATCAATCCGCTCTTTTCCGCGACGGGAATGAACAGGCCGGGCGAGACCATACCGCGCGTTGGATGCGACCAGCGAACCAGCACTTCGACGCCGATGATTAGGCCGGTGTAAATATCGACCTGCGGTTGGTACACCAGATAGAGTTGGTCGGAGACGATCGCATCGCGAAGTTCGGCCCCGAGCATGAACTCGGTCCGCACTTCCTCATCCATCGCATCGGTAAAGAACCTGTACGTGCCCCGTCCTTCCGATTTGGCCCGGTATAAAGCCATGTCGGCATGCGACAAAAGCGCCTCAGCGCTCGGCGATTCCGGTCCGTACACAGCGATTCCGACGCTGGCGCCGCTGCGAACCTCAATGTTCTGGATTGTAACCGGTTCGCTCAGCGCATTCAGCACTTTCAGCGCCAAGGTCGCCGCGTCCGCCGGTTCTCGCAGATCGGTTGCGATCAAGGCAAATTCGTCGCCGCCGAAACGCGAGACGGTATCGGTTTCCCGCACGCTCGCCCGCAGACGTTCGGCCACTGACTGCAGGAGTTGGTCGCCAATCGGATGGCCGAGAGTGTCGTTGATACCCTTGAAGTGATCGAGATCGAGATAAAGTACGGCGAAACTCGTGCCGTCACGCTGCGCGCGGGCAATTTCGTGCTGCACCCCTTCCGCAAAGACGCCGCGATTGGCGAGCCCCGTCAGGATATCGTAACGGGCCAGCCATGTGATTTTGAGTTCGCGGGAGGAGACCTCCGCCGCCATGCCGTCGAAGGCCGACGCCAGGCGATCGAATTCGGGAATTCCGCTTGCGGCCCCGGCGCGGACCGACCAATCGCCACTTCGCCAACGTGCAGCGACCGTCAGCAGGCTCTGGAACGGTCGAGCGAGGAACCGGCGCACATAGATCAAGGCGAACACGCCCGAAAACAGCAGCCCGACGAGAGCCACTGCCACGTTCAGCCATATCGATCGATTGATCTCGGAGACGATTTGCTGCTGATCGCGGCCAACGAACACGCCAAGTCCGCCGGACAATGCGGCTTTGAGGGGGACATATCCGTATAGATTGGCAAGACCGCCATCTTCCCTCACTTCGGCGGCTCCGCTGCTGGCCGCGAGCAGAAGCGGCTTGAGCATGTCGGGTATCGGCTGACCGACGCCGCGCGAGTCGGGGTTGCGAGCAATCTGGATGCCTTTGCGGTCCGTGATGTAGATCACGGTTTTCTCGCCGAGCCGCCACTGGTCGATCGCGGTATTCAGCCAGGTCAAATTGATGCCTGCGTAAACCGCGCCGACCACCGCACCGGTATTGTCGGTGACAGGATAGCCGACACGGATCACGTCGTTGCCTGAAGCCAGGCCAACCCCGTAGGAACCGACGGAAAAGCTCGCGGTATCGAGGATGCGAGCGAGAAGCTCGCGGTCGGTCATGACGGTGCCGTTGGGAACGGAGCTGCTGCCGCATTGGCGAACTCCGCTGCGATCGACCGCGGTGATGTGATCATACTCGAAATCGCTGAACGCTGTTGCCGCCACCACGGCGCAGGCGCGCGCGTCCCAACCATGATCCATCGGGAGTTTCGCAAGCGTCGCGAGAAGCTGGTGCGCGCCTTCGAGGATGCGAACCATGTCGAGTTCGGCGATGCGGGCAAGCTGCGCGGTATCGCTGCGCAGCTCCTCAAGCCGATGCTGACGCAACTGCAAGCCGCTAAACAGCACGCCGCCGGCTACCGGAAGCAACGTCAGGGCTATCAACGCAAATATGCGCGTGACGATACTCACGCGGTCACGCTCCAGACGCTCATTCGCGTGCTATCCCTTGTAGTATCCGACGCCGCACGCGACGTCATGGGTACGGATCACATAGGCCGATTTGTTTTCGATCCTCTTCGTCACCGGGTTCGGCCATTTGAAATCGACCCATCCGTGTCCCTGCTGGAACCCCATATTGACGATCATCAAGTTCGGCTCCGCGCCGTCAGGGTCCTTGATGTGGAGGAGGTTGCGGCCGACAAAGGATGCGTTGCCGCCATGGGCTTTGTTTACGCCGTTGTGGTCGTAGCAAAAGACGTAGAGTTCGCCGTCGACGAAGCCGCCGTCCTTCCGGGTAAAGTCGGCAAACGCCGTTTCTTCTCCAACCTGCTCGATATGGTTTGCCGCACGCTCGGAGAAGGCCTTGGCCTGCTCGGCGGTGGCGGCGAGCGCAGCGACCGGGCTTGCGGCCACTGCGATGACCGCGGCGATGCACATCGTTGGGCAAATCTCGAAACGCATGACGAGCCTCTTTGTTGTTTTGCGAGTTTCGTGTGTTCTTCCCGGGCGGCTACCCTGCCGGACCCAAACGCCAAGGTTGCGCAAGGGCGCGAGCCGCGGTCGGAGTATTTCACCGATAGCTGAACGCGGCCCTAAGCTGCATCCCTATGGAAAAACTTGGAAACATCTCCGGAATCATCCCTAAAATTCCGCTAATCCGAGCCGTGACGAGGGCGCGTCCTGGAAGCCGTCCGGAGCCGGCCGTCTTCGTCAGTTAAGTCATTGATTTTCGGACGATCATCCAATTTCTCCGCATGCGCGCGCAGGCTGGGCTGTCGGTTGGCGATACCTTGACCTTTGGCTGCGCCCGCAGTACACAACCGTTACTCGCTGCCGGCCCGCTTTGACGGATATCCGGCGCGGCTTTGAAATCCCCGAAAAATCGAGCCCCTTTGCCGGCTCATCCTTCGAGAGAGGGCTGGGCGCGAGAGGGCTGTTCGGATTCCTTAGAAACTCCAAACGTCTCAGGACGGACGCGGACAACAGACGATGGCTTTCAGCCCGTTCAAATTCCTGCAGGAAGTGCGCTCGGAAACCGCGAAGGTCACCTGGCCGACGCGCCGCGAGACGACGATCACCACGATCATGGTGTTCGTGATGGTGGCGCTGGCTTCGATTTTCTTTTTCGCCGCGGATCAAATCATCCGCTATCTCGTCACCTTTTTGCTCGGCATTCACTGATGGCAAGCGCCGGAACTCAAACGATGGACAAGCGCTGGTATATCGTCCACGCCTATTCGAATTTCGAAAAGAAGGTCGCGGAATCGATCCGCGAGCAATCGAAGCAGCGCGGGCTTGAGGAATTGTTCGAGCAGGTCCTGGTGCCGACCGAAAAGGTCACCGAAGTTCGCCGCGGACGCAAGATCGACGCCGAGCGCAAGTTTTTCCCGGGCTACGTCCTCGTCAAGATGAAGTTGACCGACGAGGCCTTTCACCTCATCAAGAATACTCCGAAGGTCACGGGCTTTCTCGGCGCGGAAAACAAGCCGATGCCGATCTCGGAAGCCGAGGCGATGCGGATCCTGCACCAGGTGCAGGAGGGCGTGGAGCGCCCGAAGGCGTCGATCTCGTTCGAAATCGGCGAGAATGTGCGCGTGGCCGATGGGCCGTTCGCCTCGTTCTCCGGTGTCATCGAGGAAATCGACGAGGGGCGTTCGCGCGTGAAGGTCGCGGTGTCGATCTTCGGACGTGCCACGCCGGTCGAACTGGAATTCGGTCAGGTCGAGAAGGTCTGATCGCGTAAGAGGTCGTGGGAGGACAAGGCGGTCGCCAACCGTCTTCATCCGAACCACGAAACCTGAACCGCCGATTTCGGTCGGCACAACAGGAGTGACATATGGCAAAGAAAGTGACCGGATACCTGAAATTGCAGGTGCCGGCCGGTGCGGCGAACCCTTCGCCCCCGATCGGACCCGCGCTCGGTCAGCGCGGCCTCAACATCATGGAATTCTGCAAGGCGTTCAACGCCCAGACGCAGAAGGAAGAAAAAAATACGCCAATACCGGTGGTGATCACGATCTACGCCGATCGTTCGTTCACCTTCGAAATGAAGACCCCGCCGATGTCCTTCTTTCTCAAGCAGGCGGCCAAAATCCAGTCCGGCTCCAAGGCTCCGGGCCGCGACAAGGCCGGCAAGGTGTCACGCGCGCAAGTGCGCGAGATCGCCGAGAAGAAGATGAAGGACTTGAATTGCGACTCCATCGAATCGGCCATGAAGATGGTCGAGGGCTCCGCCCGTTCGATGGGTCTTGAAGTTGCGGGGTAACGGATCATGGCAATCGGAAAACGTTTGAAGAAGGCCCGTGAGGGCGTCGATCGCGAGAAGCTCTATCCGCTCGCGGACGCCATCAAGATGGTCAAGGAGCGCGCCACCTCGAAATTCGACGAGACCATCGAGATTGCGATGAATCTCGGGGTCGATCCGCGTCACGCCGATCAGATGGTGCGCGGCGTGGTAACTTTGCCGAACGGCACCGGCCGCACGTTGCGGGTCGGCGTGTTTGCGCGCGGCGCCAAGGCGGAAGAGGCCAAGGCGGCCGGTGCCGACGTGGTGGGCGCCGAGGAACTGGTGGAGAAAGTGCAGGGCGGTGCCATCGACTTTGATCGCTGCATCGCGACCCCGGACATGATGCCGCTGGTCGGCCGGTTGGGTAAGGTGCTCGGACCGCGCGGTATGATGCCTAACCCGAAGATCGGCACGGTGACGATGGACATCGCCAGCGCCGTGAAAGGCGCCAAGGGCGGTTCGGTCGAGTTCCGCGTCGAAAAGGCTGGAATCCTCCAGGCCGGCATCGGCAAGGCGTCCTTCTCGGAAGAGAAGCTGGTGCAAAACGTCAAGGCGCTCGCCGACGCGGTTGCCAAGGCGAAGCCCGCCGGCTCGAAGGGCACTTACATCCAACGCGTGGCGGTTTCCTCCACGATGGGCCCGGGCGTGAAGGTCGAGCCGGGAACTCTGCTCGGTTAATCTTTCGGGCAGCTCACAGCGAACCAAGGGGCGGAATTGGGAAACCGGTTCCGCTCTTCTTTTTTTGGCCTCAGGAAGCTCCTCCATGACATTCAAGGTTCTGATCTATTCGCGGTTTCCAAAGGCGATCATGGTGCGCATAGGCGAGCGTTTTGAGTTGATGGACGCCGCCGGGAAACCTCCGGGTGAGGTTTTCACCGCACAGGAACTCTCTGACGTGACCGCGATGATCACGGCCGGCGGAACGCCGCTTGGCGCGGCGGTGATGGATACGTTACCTTCGTTGCGTGCGATCGTTTGCTACGGCACTGGCTATGACGGCGTCGATTTTGCGGCCGCGGCCCAGCGCGGCATCGCGGTCGCGCACAGTCCGGCGGCGAACGCCGCCGCCGTTGCCGATCTCGCGCTGGCGTTGATGCTTGCGGCGACGCGGCGCCTGTTGCCGGCGCATGATTACGTCCGAAGTGGAAACTGGGCTGCCGCAAAACCGTCGCCGATGCTGCGCGCGCCGGCCGGCATTGCCGGTCGCCGGATCGGCGTTTACGGCATGGGCGAGATCGGCCGCAAGATCGCTGCCCGCGTCGCGGCATTCGAGGCCGAGGTCGGCTATTTCAGCCGCAGCAAACACGACGTGCCGTATCGATATCTGTCGAGCCTTGAGGCGCTGGCGGAATGGTGCAGCGTCCTCATCATTGCGGTGCGCGCCGGCGTCGAGACCCATCACGCCGTCGATGCCGGCATTCTGCAACGGCTCGGCAAGGACGGCTACGTCGTCAACATCTCGCGCGGCTCGGTGATCGATCAGGCGGCGCTGGCGGCGGCGCTGGCGGATGGATCGATCGCGGGCGCGGGCCTCGACGTTTACGAGCAAGAGCCGCATGTGCCGGACGCGCTGGCCGCTTCTCCGAATGTTGTGCTCACGCCACATATCGGCGGCCACACCACCGAGTCCCACGTCGCGATGCAGGGCTGCGTAATCGCCAATCTTGAGGCGTTCTTTGCCGGCAAGCCGCTGCCTTATGAGGTCCGGAATACCGGAAATGTCGATCGGGCGATGCCCATGACCGGTGGTGCGAGGTAGCGCGAATTTAGCCCTTGGCAAGCCGGCAAAGACTTGTTAGGACACGCTTTCCAGGCGTGCTGGCCGTTGCTGGCACGTCTGTGCATGCATTCCGAAAGCCCATCGCGATAGGAGACCATTCCTTTCAGGACATCCGCATGGATTGCTCGAAGGGAGGGGAACCGGTCGTTTTGGAGGGATGCAAGCGGGGGTCGTTCGGCATGCCGAAGGGCCTCGATCCTGTCCGAGACTGCAGGCGCCGGCGACGAAACTTCGTGTTTTTTCAATGGCTTAATTTTATGGCCTGCATAGACGGGTGAAGACCGGATTTTAGCTTTGCGTCGTGCTTTGCGCGACGCACGGCGGATTTGGTTCGAACCTCGACACCCCGCGCCGTCTGGTTCGGGAGGGCAGGCTTTTCAATGTCGTTCTGTCCGGCGTGACCGGAGACTTAAGAGGTCTCAAGGTCGGGTTTAGGTAGGACGATGGGTTTAACCCGGTGGTTCCATTTCGCGGAACCGCCAACCGGAGAGAGCTTGCTGTGGAAAGAGCGGCAAAAAAGGACGCGGTTGAGGCGCTGAACGGTCTTTTCAAGGCCACCAGCGTTGCGGTCGTGGCTCATTATTCCGGCCTCACCGTGGCCCAGATGCAGAAGCTGCGCATGCAGATGAAGCAGGCGGGTGCGTCGGTGAAGGTCTCGAAAAACCGTCTCGCCAAAATTGCTCTTGAAGGCACGGACGTCGTTGCCATCGGTTCCCTGTTGAAGGGGCCGACCGTGATCGCGACTTCAAACGATCCGGTAGCGGCGCCCAAGGTTGCCATCGAATTCGCCAAGACGAACGAGCAGTTCGTCATTCTCGGCGGATCGATGGGTAAAACCGTCCTGAATGTCGATGGCGTGAAGGCGCTTGCCGCCTTGCCGTCGCTCGATGAATTGCGCGCGAAGATCCTCGGCCTCCTTGTGGCGCCGGCGACCAAGATCGCTCAACTCACCACTGCGCCCGCGGCCAAGCTTGCGCGCGTGGTTCAGGCCTATGCCTCAAAGAGCGAAGCGGCCTGACGCCCTTCGCACAACGTCAAACCTGGTTCGAACCGATACGTTTAAGGAAATAGATCAATGGCTGACCTACAGAAGATTGTTGACGACCTCTCGAGCCTCACCGTGCTCGAAGCGGCCGAACTCGCGAAGCTTTTGGAAGAAAAGTGGGGCGTGTCCGCCGCGGCCGCGGTGGCGGTTGCCGGTCCCGCCGCTGGCGGTGCTGCCGCTGCTCCGGCCGAAGAAAAGACCGAGTTCACGGTCGTGCTCGCTTCCGCCGGCGAGAAGAAGATCGAAGTCATCAAGGAAGTCCGTGCCATCACCGGCCTCGGCCTCAAGGAAGCCAAGGACCTCGTCGAAGGCGCGCCCAAGCCGGTCAAGGAAGGCGTGAACAAGGACGAGGCCGAGAAGATCAAGGTCCAGCTCGAGAAGGCTGGCGCCAAGGTCGAATTGAAGTAAGCGAAGCTTGCTTCAATTTCATCCCGGACAAGCGAGGCGTAGCCGAGCGCGATCCGGGATCGCTGCAAAAAACGACGTGGCCGGGGGTTCCCCTGAAGCGCGTTGTACACAAGAATGTGTGGGGATTCGTGGGGTTACCCCTCGAATCTCCACGATTGTCGTCCCATATGGGACGACAGCACGAAAGCACGGTCGGCGGCGGGAACGGCGGCGTTTCTGCGCAAGCCGTTGGGAGACAGGCAATTTCGGGCTTTTTCAGTCCGTGACTCGAGATGGTTGTGACGGGCGGGTGTGGTCAAGCACCCCGCGCGTCGTTTTGCGTTCTGAAAGTGTGGCGTCCAAATCAGGAATAAAGTCCTGATACGGGCTTCTAAGTTTCAGGCCGTGTCGAAATTCAACCCGGGGGCGATGCCAATCGCGCTTCGGAAGGTTCGCCCCTGAAGGGCGACGAAATGAGAGGCCACGATGGCGCAGCAGACGTTCACCGGTCGCAAACGCGTTCGCAAGTTTTTCGGACACATCAAGGAAGTCGCGGAGATGCCGAACCTCATCGAGGTTCAGAAAGCATCCTACGACCAGTTTTTGATGGTCGACGAACCCCCGGGCGGTCGGCTCGACGAGGGCTTGCAGGCGGTGTTCCGCTCGGTGTTTCCGATCTCGGATTTCTCGGGCACCTCGATGCTGGAATTCGTCCGCTACGAATTCGAGCCGCCGAAATACGACGTCGACGAGTGCCGTCAGCGCGGCATGACCTATGCTGCGCCGCTGAAGGTGACGCTGCGCCTGATCGTGTTCGATATCGACGAAGAGACCGGCGCGAAGTCGGTCAAGGACATCAAGGAGCAGGACGTCTACATGGGCGACATCCCGCTCATGACCATGAACGGCACCTTCGTCGTCAACGGCACCGAGCGCGTCATCGTCTCGCAGATGCACCGTTCGCCCGGCGTGTTCTTCGATCACGACAAGGGCAAAACCCATTCGTCGGGCAAATTGCTGTTCGCCGCGCGCGTGATTCCCTATCGCGGTTCCTGGCTCGATATCGAATTCGACGCCAAGGACATCGTGTATGCGCGCATCGATCGCCGCCGCAAGATTCCAGTGACCTCGCTGATGTTCGCGCTCGGCCTCGACGGCGAGACGATCCTGAGCACGTTCTACAAGAAGATCATCTACAAGCGCGCCAAGGAAGGCTGGCGCGTGCCGTTCGACGCCGCCCGTTTCCGCGGCTACAGCACGATCAACGACCTGGTCGACGCCGACACCGGCAAAGTTGTGCTCGAGGCCGGCAAGAAGCTCACCGTGCGTGCCGCACGTCAGTTCCAGGAAAAGGGCCTGAAAGCGTTGCGCCTGTCGGATGAGGAGTTGTTCGGCAATTATTTGGCCGACGACCTCGTCAATCCGAAAACCGGCGAGATTTACGCCGAGGCCGGCGAGGAGATCACCGACAAGCTTTTGAAGGCGCTCCACGAGCACGGCTACAAGGAATTGCCGCTGCTCGACATCGACCACGTCAATGTCGGCGCCTACATCCGCAACACGCTGCACGCGGACAAGAACATGACGCGCGAAGACGCGTTGTTCGACATCTACCGCGTGATGCGCCCCGGCGAGCCGCCGACCATCGACTCGGCGCAAGCCATGTTCCAGTCGCTGTTCTTCGATTCCGAGCGCTACGACCTGTCCGCGGTCGGCCGCGTCAAGATGAACATGCGCCTCGAGCTCGACGCACCCGACACCCATCGCACGCTGCGCAAGGAAGACATTCTCTCCGTCATCAAGACGCTGGTCGATCTGCGCGACGGCAAGGGCGAAATCGACGACATCGATCACCTCGGCAACCGCCGCGTGCGCTCGGTCGGCGAATTGATGGAGAACCAATATCGCATCGGCCTGCTCCGCATGGAGCGTGCCATCAAGGAGCGGATGTCCAGCGTCGATATCGACACCGTGATGCCGCAGGACCTGATCAACGCCAAGCCGGCGGCGGCCGCGGTGCGCGAATTCTTCGGCTCCTCGCAGCTGTCGCAGTTCATGGACCAGACCAATCCGTTGTCGGAAATCACCCACAAGCGCCGCCTCTCGGCGCTTGGCCCGGGCGGTCTGACCCGCGAGCGTGCCGGCTTCGAGGTGCGCGACGTGCATCCGACGCATTACGGCCGCATCTGCCCGATCGAGACGCCGGAAGGCCCGAACATCGGCCTGATCAACTCGCTGGCGACGTTTGCCCGCGTCAACAAATACGGCTTCGTCGAAACGCCTTACCGCAAGGTCAAGGACGGTCGCGTCACCGACGAGGTGATCTATCTCTCGGCGATGGAGGAGGGGCGCTATCACGTGGCGCAGGCCAACGTCGCGCTCGACAGCCGTGGCCGCTTCACCGACGACCTCGTGGTCTGCCGCCATGCCGGCGACGTGCTGATGATCACGCCGGACAAGGTCGACTATATGGACGTGTCGCCGAAGCAGCTGGTCTCGGTCGCGGCGGCGTTGATTCCGTTCCTGGAGAACGACGACGCCAACCGCGCGCTGATGGGTTCGAACATGCAGCGTCAGGCCGTGCCCTTGGTGCGTGCCGAGGCGCCGTTTGTCGGCACCGGCATGGAAGGCGTGGTCGCGCGCGATTCAGGGGCTGCGATCGCGGCCCGCCGGACCGGCGTGATCGACCAGATCGACGCCACCCGTATCGTCATTCGCGCCACCGAAGATCTCGATCCGACCAAGTCGGGCGTCGATATCTACCGCCTGATGAAGTACCAGCGCTCGAACCAGTCGACCTGCATCAACCAGCGTCCGCTGGTGAAGGTCGGTGACCTCGTGCGCAAGGGCGACATCATTGCCGACGGTCCCTCGACCGATCTCGGCGAACTCGCGCTCGGCCGCAACGTGCTGGTCGCGTTCATGCCGTGGAACGGTTACAACTTCGAAGACTCGATCCTGCTCTCGGAGCGGATCGTGAAGGACGACGTCTTCACCTCGATCCACATCGAGGAATTCGAGGTGATGGCCCGCGACACCAAGCTTGGGCCTGAGGAAATCACCCGCGACATTCCGAACGTCTCGGAAGAAGCGCTCAAGAACCTCGACGAAGCCGGCATCGTCTATATCGGCGCCGAAGTGCGCGCCGGTGACATCCTGGTCGGCAAGATCACGCCGAAGGGCGAAAGCCCGATGACGCCGGAAGAAAAGCTCTTGCGCGCCATCTTCGGCGAAAAGGCCTCCGACGTTCGCGACACCTCACTCCGCGTTCCCCCGGGTGTGCAGGGCACGATCGTCGAAGTCCGCGTGTTCAACCGTCACGGCGTCGACAAGGACGAGCGCGCGCTGGCGATCGAACGGGAAGAGATCGAGCGTCTCGCCAAGGACCGCGACGACGAGCAGGCGATCCTCGACCGCAACGTCTATAGCCGTCTCGCCGAGCTTCTGGAGAACCGCCAGGGCATCGCCGGTCCGAAGGGCTTCAAGAAGGACACCAAGATCACGCGCGCGGTGCTCGACGATCATCCGCGGTCGCAATGGTGGATGTTCGCTTCGCCCAACGACAAGCTGATGGCCGAAATCGAGGCGATGCGGAAGCAGTACGACGAATCGAAGAAGGGCCTCGAACAGCGCTTCCTCGACAAGGTCGAGAAGCTGCAGCGTGGCGACGAATTGCCGCCCGGCGTGATGAAGATGGTCAAGGTCTTCGTCGCGGTGAAGCGCAAGATTCAGCCCGGCGACAAGATGGCGGGCCGTCACGGCAACAAAGGCGTGGTGTCGAAGATCGTTCCGATCGAGGACATGCCGTTCCTGGAGGACGGAACCCACGCCGACATCGTGCTCAACCCGCTCGGCGTGCCGAGCCGGATGAACGTCGGGCAGATTCTCGAGACCCATCTCGGTTGGGCCTGCGCGGGTCTCGGCAAGCGCATCGGCCAGACCGTCGATGCTTATCTTGCGAGCGCCAAGCAGGACACCAAGCCGCTGAAGGAGACCTTGAAGAAGATTTACGGCGATGACGAAACCATCAAGTCGCTCAACGACAGCGAATTGATGGAACTCGGCCGTAATCTCGCTCACGGTGTGCCGATCGCAACCCCGGTGTTCGACGGGGCCAAGGAAGCCGACATCGAAGAGATGCTCAAGCTTGCCGGCATGGATGCGTCCGGGCAATCGACCGTCTATGACGGCCGGACCGGCGATCCGTTCGATCGCAAGGTGACGGTTGGGTACATCTACATGCTCAAACTGCACCATCTGGTCGACGACAAGATCCATGCGCGTTCGATCGGACCGTATTCGCTCGTTACCCAGCAGCCGCTGGGTGGCAAGGCGCAGTTCGGCGGACAGCGTTTCGGCGAAATGGAGGTGTGGGCGCTCGAGGCTTACGGCGCGGCGTACACGCTCCAGGAAATGCTGACCGTGAAGTCGGACGACGTCGCCGGCCGTACCAAGGTGTACGAGGCGATCGTGCGCGGCGACGACACGTTCGAAGCGGGTATCCCGGAATC